>Ga0160445_100065_pt1 | contig 124684 bp, 100 predicted proteins | sample HID1972M_E1MG_FD_108215 | JGI IMG/M metagenome (GOLD analysis project Ga0160445, IMG submission 108215) | Enriched pill bug-associated microbial communities from UW Madison campus, WI, USA - HID1972M_E1 MG | ecosystem: Host-associated > Arthropoda: Insects > Digestive system > Unclassified ... | reverse complement strand
CCGGCTCGGGCGCAGCGACAGTGACCGCCACCGACACCGACACCGCACTCGCATTACCCGCCGCATCGACCGCAGCAACCCGATAGAACCACGTCCCGACCCCCACGCCCTCGTCGACATAGGTCGTGTCGGTCGGCTCGGCGATCGGCGAGAGCCCGGCGGTGTCGAACCCGGCGGACGTGCCGCGGTAGAGGAGGTAGCGGTCCACGCCGAAGTTGTCGGCGCTCTCCGTCCACGTCACCGTGACGTCAGCATCCTGAGCGACCGCCGTCAGATCCGTCGGCACCGTCGGTGCAACCGTGTCGACGACGGTGATGGTGACGGTGACCGCGTCGCTGGGCGCGCTCACGTTGCCGGCGAGGTCGAAGGCCACGACGCGGAAGTGATGGGTGCCCGGTGGGTTGTCCATGACGCTCCACGCGGTGTCCACCACGCCTTCGGCGACGAGCTCGCCGTCCTCGATCGAGAAGTCGGCGGCGGTGCCGCGGTACAGGTCGTAGCCCGCCACGCCGACGCTGTCGAACGACGCCGTCCACGTGAGTGCGACGGTCCCGTCGGCAGATGCCGTGGCCTGCAGGTCGGTGGGCGCGGTCGGCGGGTCGGCGTCGACGGCGATGACCGCCTCGGCCGTGCCGCTCGCCTCACCCGCGTTGCCGGCGGCGTCCACGGCCACGACTCGGTAGTACCAGTGACCCTCCGCGACACCCTCGTCGACGTAACCGGCGGTCGCGGTCTGCGCGATGACATCGGCCGCGTCGCCGGCTGTGAAGCCGGGGGTGAGCGACCGGTAGACCACGTAGTGGTCCACGGCCACGTCGTCGACAGCGGCATCCCAGCTGAGGGCGACGTCGACATCGGCGACCGAGGCGGTGAGTCCCGTGACGGCCGTCGGCGCGGTCACGTCGGCGACCGTCACCTGCAGCGCAGCGCCGGCGGCGCTCTCGTTGCCTGCGATGTCGTACGCGGTGACCTTGTAGTAGCGGCTGCCGGGCACCGGGTCGGGGTCGGTCCACGCCGGCGTCTCGACATCCCCCACCAGCGCATCGGGGTCGACGGCGAAGTCCGCCGTCGCACCGCGGTACACGCGGTAGCCGGCCACGCCGTTCGCGTCGGTCGATGCATCCCAGCCGAGCTCTGCGGCCGCCGTGCCGGTGTGGACGAGCCCGGTCGGCACGGTGGGCGCCGTCACATCCTGCAGACCGACCAGGTAGTGGGTCGAGATCGTCCCCGGGGGCAGCGCCGCCGGATAGACCGCGACTTCGTCGAGTGTGCCGGCGAAGTAGTGCGTGCTCGGCTCGTCCGGCCATCCGCTGATGTTTCCGCCACCGACGCGCCAGTGTCCGTCTCCGGTCTCGCTGCTGGTCATCGTGTGCGTGCCGGCGAGCGCGCCGTCGACGTACAGGCGCATGCCCTCGGGCCCCTGCGTGGCGACGACGTGGTGCCATTGGCCGTCGTTGTACGCGCCGCTGGTGGTGGCCACGTGCGTGCCGCCGACGTACACGCCGAAGCGCAGGCGTCCGTCGTTAAGCATGTACACGTGCTTGTCGTACGCGTTGCCGCTGGCGGTCGGACTGTTCTCGAACCCGATGATCTTGCCGCCCGTGCTCGTCGACGTCTTCATCCAGAACTCGAGTGAGTACTCGGACGGCGCCGACAGCAGGCCGGATGCCACCAGGCCGTTGCCGCCGCTGTTCGCACCGGGGGTGATCACGGCGCCGCCGTCGATCCGGTTCCCCGAGGTCGTGCGCGTCACCGCCGACCCGACGACCCCGTCACGGGTGCCGAGGAAGGACGAGTCCCGCGCGACCTGCCCGTCCGGCTCGTCGAAGCGCCAGTAGGACGACGGGTTGTCGCCGTACACCGCGGCGCCGTACGAGTCGGCGGGAGCCTCGTTCACCTCGACGTCTCCGCCGCCGGCGACGTAGTGCGCGATGACGCGCTGCTGGCTGAGCACGCCCGCGTACACGGCCGTCTCGTCGAGCTGACCGTCGTAGAACCGCGCGGCGTTGGTGCCGTTGCCGCCGTTGTTCGGCCACGAGTCGAGGTTGTCGCCCCCGACGCGCCAGGCGCCGTAGTAGGTCTGGTTCGTGCTCACCGAGTTGCGTCCCACCTCGACGCCGTCGATGTACAGCCGCATCCCGCCGGCGCCCTGCGTGGCCACCAGGTGGTGCCACTGGTCGTCGTTGTAGGCGAGATCGCTGCGCAGCGTGCGGACGGCGCCGTCGTAGATGCCGAAGCGGATGCGTCCGGTGCCGGCCTCCATGTAGACCATGCGGTCGTAGTTCGAGCTCACCTGGTCGGCACCGGTGTCGGTGCGCGGGCGCCCGTTGCCGTAGTTGACGAGGACGCCGCCCGTCGTCGACGCGGTCTTGAACCACGTCTCGATGGAGTACGTCGACGGTCCGGCGGCGATCTGGTCGCTCCAGATGTACTGGTTGGTGCCGTCGAACACGGCGCTGCTGCTGGCGTCGGCGGCGAGCGCGCCGGCGGTGTAGCCGACGCCGTTGCGGGCCAGCCCGTTGCGCGCCGCCCCGACGGTCCCCGAGCGGTCGATCACCATCACGCCGGAGTCGTCGTACCGCCAGTAGAAGGCGGGCGCGTCGGCGATGACGGACGCCGCATAGGACGAGCCGGATGCCGTGGCCACGCCGTTCTGCGCCGCCGAGAGAGCACTCTGGTTGCCGGCGCCGTCGATAGCGCGAATCCGGTACGCGTAGGTGACCCCGGGGGTGACCGCGGTGTCGACGAACGTCACCTGCGGGCGCGTCCACCAGTTCGACTCGACGGTCACCGGGTCGCCGTGCGGCTGGTTGTTCCGGTACAGCACGTACTGCAGCGGACCGTCGTCGGGATCGACCACCGAGCGCGCCGTGATCTGCAGGGCGCCCGAGGTTACCGCGCGGACGTTGATCTGCGGCGTGGGCGGGTTGCCGACATCCGTCGTGCCGAACCGGGTGAGGCCCTGCTGGAGGGCGCCGTTGACCCGCGTGAACTCGCCGCCGACCCACAGGTACTCAGAGCCGCCGCTCTGCGCGATCGTGAGTCCGCGCGGGCCGATGCCCTCGCCGGTGCCGTCGTTGAGCTCCGGGAACCAGCCGAGCATCCGCTGCTGCGGGTCGGCCACGTCGGTGACGCTCAAGAAGATGCGCCGGCCGTCGGGGAAGCCGCCGATGGACGCGCAGTCATGGTGGTGGTGAGCCTGGTAGAGCATCCCCGCCTTGATCACCAGGTCCTGCACGGCACCCAGGCAGGTGTCACGCCATTCCTGATCGAGGGTGCTCCAGCTGAACCGTGCGGTGCCGTCGAACACGCCGCCGCCGGATCCCTCGTTGGCGATGTAGAACGCGCTGTCGTCGCTGACAATCGCCTTGGTGAACGAGCACGGGTGGATGAAGTTGCCGGATGAGCCCCAGTTGCCCGGGTCGCTCGGGTAGCCGCGCAGCAGTGCGCCCGTGCCGGCGTCGACCACCGCGATGCTGTGGGTGTTCTGCCCGTTGACGGTGTAGAACGAGCCGCCGAGGGCGACGCGGCTGCCATCGGGCGAGATCTGGATGGCCCGGCCCTGCGCGTTCGCATCGGCCGTCGTCCGGCACTCGATACCCGGTGCGGGGCGCACCTCCATGTTGCCGACGGCGTTGGCGATCCACGTCGGGTCGAGTGCGCCGCTGCGGTCGACCTTGGCGAAACTGCGTCGCTGCTGACCGGCCACCGACTGGAACAGACCGCCGATGTACACGGCGTCGGCCGTCACTTCGAGCGCGTACACGAACGACGAGATGCTGCCGACGTTGAAGCTCGTCACCGTGCAGCTCTCGAGGTCGATCTCGGCCAGTCGCGACCGCGTCACCCCGCCGACGTTGCTGAAGTTGCCGCCCACGAAGACGGTCTGACCGTCGGGCGATGCCTCGGCGGTGTACAGACGTGCCGTGCCGCCGCTCAGCGTCGCCGGCAGCTGACAGCTCGACGGCGCGCCCGTGTCGGCGTCGAAGACGGCCAGTCCCGTGATGCTGCGCGTCGACCCGCTCATCCCGGCGCCGGGCCGGATCTGCGTGAACTCTCCGACCGCGACCACTTTCCCCTTCGACGCCGCGACGGCACGGACCACTCCGTTCGTCTGCCACGTCGACAGGTCATCTGCGCTGAACGCGACTCCGGGCGTGATGGCGTTGGCCGCGGGTGCAGGCGCAGCCGCGATCACCCCCGCCACCAGCGCGAAGACGGCGACAGCGCTCGCAAGCATGCGTGTACGCACGATGTTTCCCCAACTCCCCAAGGTTCCCCCCGTCCAGCGCGTGACCCCTCACGCATCGGACGCATACCGCACCGTCAACCCCAGTTCTGTGACGGTCGGGCCATTGCCCCGGTACGGGCCAGAACTTAGCATGACGATCGCGCCCGTGTACACCATCAATTCACAACTGACTCATCACCGTCGTCATGCTTACATGAGAGCACTCTCATCTTCAGTGAGAGCAATCTCATCGGATTCGGGGCCCGGGGATTTGACCCCTCCGAGCGCGGGAGAAACAATGAACGGAACCCGTCGTGGAATGCGCTATGGTGCACCCCCACACCACGTCGGCCTCCCCCGCCCCCTACCCCACCGCCGCGTGCTGGCCTGTCCTTCGCACGGCAGCGAATATATGCATCTCTCCCCCACCTCATCTCCCACGCCCTCCCGCCCCCGAACCCTCCGCTCACGTCTCGCCCGCTCGCTGGCCATCCTGGCCGCGTCAGCCCTGCTCGTGCCGGCATTCGTGTCGCACGTCGCCACGCCCGCCGATGCCGCCACGCCTGTGGCGGTCACCAAGACGTTCACCTACTCCTCGGCCGGGTGGACCACCACCCGCGCGCCCGCGGCGGCCAAGAGCAACCTGTACTGGCTGTCGATGACGTACGGGGCCGATGCCGGATACCTGAAGTTCCCGACGGCGGCGTTGCCCGACAACGCCAAGGTCACCTCGGCCACCCTCAAGCTCAACGTGCGCTCGACCGCGGCCACCAAGGGCGGCGTGCTCGTCTACCCGACGTCGGCGAACTGGTCGCCTCAGACCCTGTCGCTCAAGAAGCACCCGGCCCGCACCGGCGGCGCGATGAACAAGAGCCTCGTGCGCGCCGTCGCCGGCAAGACGATCACCGTCCCGCTGACCCGCGGCCTGGACAAGATCTCCACGACCGGCACCACCTCGCTCGAGCTGCGCTATTCGCAGCGCGCGGTCGGCACCGTGGTCAACCTCGCCTCGGCCGCACCGACGCTGAAGGTCACCTACACCGTCCCGGCCCCGGCCAAGGGCGGCACCCCGACCGCCACGCCGGCTCCGAAGCCGACCGCGTCGGCGCAGCCCACGACGCCGGCGCCGACGGCATCCGCCAAGCCTTCTCCGGCGCCGAGCGCCTCGGCCCAGCCCTCCCCGGCGCCGTCAGCGGCCCCGACCACCCCGGCGCCTCAGCCGTCGACCGCGCCCGCCCCGGCACCGGTGAAGACCACCGAGGCCAACCCGCCGACGGCCGCGAGGCCGTCGATCCCCGCGGCCGCCTCGGTCGGCAGCAAGGACCTGCCGTTCCCGGTGCCCGGTGTGAACAGCACGACCAAGCGCGTGTTCGCGCACTACTTCCCGCCGTACCCGATCTCGTTCGAGAACGGCAACCCGGACTCGGACTACTACGACCGCAATTACCTGACCCCCGACGGCGAGCAGGGCAAGCACAACGCGTACAGCGGACTGCTGCGTGATCGCCCCGAGAAGCGGGCTCCGCTCAGCGGCGACTGGAAGACCAAGGACTTCACCACCGAGATCAACGACGCCGTGGCGTCGGGCGTCGACGGATTCATGGTCGACATCCTGAGCCTGTCCGGCGGGAACTGGGAGCGCACGGTCGGCCTGACCGAGGCTGCCGCCGGCCGCAGCGACGGCTTCACCGTCATCCCGAACATCGATGCGACCGCCGGTGTCGCCAACTCGTCGCCCACCGTGATCGCCGACGCGATCGCGCCGCTGATGAAGTCCAAGGCCGCGTACAAGCTCAGCGACGGTCGCGTCCTGCTGTCCTCGTTCAAGGCCGAAGGCAAGTCCGCCGCGTGGTGGAAGGAGCTGATCGCGGCGCTGAAGAGCCGCCACGGCATCTCGGCCGCCTTCACCGCCGTCTTCCTCAACGCCTCCGAGGCGAACCTGCGGTCCTTCGCGCCGTTCACCTACGCCGCCAGCGTGTGGGGCATGCGCTCCCCCGACTCGGTGCGGGCTGCTCCGAACCGCGCCCCGCTCGCGCAGTCGCTGGGGATGAAGTGGATCGAGCCGATCGCCGTGCAGGACGTGCGTCACCAGTCCGGGCTGTACGCCGAGGCCGGCAACACCGAGACGATCCGCGCGACCTGGAAGCGCGCGATCGACAACGGCGCCGACTTCGCCCAGCTGATCACCTGGAACGACTACAGCGAGGCGACCAGCTTCGCCCGGTCCGAGATGCACGGCACCGCGTTCCTCGATGTGAGCGCGTACTACGCCTCGTGGTTCAAGAGCGGCAAGGCACCGAGCCTGCGCGGCGATGAGCTGATCCTCACGCATCGGACGCAGTTCGCGTCGACCGCGGCAGCATTGCCGCCGAAGACGCTGTCGCCGACCCTCGGCGGCAACACGGGCAAGCCGCGGGACACCGTGGAGGTCGTCGCGATCCTGAAGCAGGCCGCCACGCTGACCATCACGGTCGGTACGGGCACCCAGACCATCAAGGCGTACACGATCGACGCGCCGGCCGGTGTCAGCGCCCACACGGTGCCGCTGCAGGTTGGTCAGGTCTCGGTCACGGCGACCCGGTCGGGCACGCGGATCGCCGCGGCGATCTCGGATGAGATCGTCGTCGCCTCGCCGAAGGTGAACAACCTCCTGTACGCCGGCGCGACCAGCCGCGACTGAGCAGGTCGACAGCGGGGCCGCGGAACTTTCCGCGGCCCCGCTGTCGTGTGCACGGAGGCCGCGATGACGCGATTCGACGACCGGGGGGTGACGCGGCGGCCCCGATGCCGCTAGTATCGCCGGTATTGGGGGCTCGAGTGGCTCGCGTCGGGGGACGCGGATCAGCCGTTCGAGCAGATTGTCACTACTGGGGGTAATGAAGTGACCAAGCGCGCGTTCATCACGGGCATCACCGGACAAGACGGGTCGTATCTGGCCGAGCTCCTGCTGGGCAAGGGGTACGAGGTGCACGGCCTCATCCGCCGGGCATCGACGTTCAACACGACTCGCATCGACCACCTGTACGTCGACCCGCACGAACCGGATGCCCGGCTCTTCCTGCACTACGGAGACCTCAGCGACGGTGCTCGCCTGGTCACCCTCCTCTCGGAGATCCACCCGGACGAGGTGTACAACCTGGGGGCGCAGTCGCACGTGCGCGTCTCGTTCGACGAGCCGGAGCACACGGCGGACACGACCGGCAGCGGTTCGGTTCGTCTGCTCGAAGCGGTCCGGCTCTCGGGCATCGAGACGCGGTTCTACCAGGCGTCCTCGTCCGAGCTGTACGGGGCGACTCCGCCGCCGCAGAGCGAGACGACGCCGTTCTACCCGCGCTCTCCGTACGCCGCCGCGAAGCTGTACAGCTACTGGATCACCAAGAACTACCGCGAGGCATATGGCATGTTCGCGGTCAACGGCATCCTGTTCAATCACGAGTCGCCCCGCCGCGGCGAGACGTTCGTCACCCGCAAGATCACCCGCGCCGTCGCCGCGATCCATGCCGGCCGCCAGGAGCACGTCTACATGGGGAACCTCGATGCGATCCGCGACTGGGGATACGCCGCCGAGTACGTCGAGGGCATGTGGCGCATGCTGCAGGTCGACGAGCCGGACGACTACGTGCTGGCCACGGGAACGGGCACCACGGTGCGGGCGTTCCTCGAGACCGCGTTCTCGCACGCGGGGCTCAACTGGCGCGACCACGTCCGCTTCGACGAGCGCTATCTGCGTCCCACCGAGGTCGACGCCCTCATCGGCGACCCGAGCAAGGCCGAGCGGGAGCTGGGGTGGAAGGCCACGGTCGGTCCGCACGAGCTGGCGCGGCTCATGGTCGACGCGGACATCGAGGCGCTGTCGCACGCCGGAACCCCGTGGATCGACCATGTCGCGCTGTATGAGCGGCGAGCGGCATGAGCAGGGATCTCGACTACCTGCCACGGCCGCTGGATCGAGGCGCGACCTTCTACGTCGCGGGGCACACCGGACTCGCCGGCTCCGCCGTCTGGCGAGCCCTCGAGGCCGCCGGGTTCGAGAACCTGGTGGGCCGGCGATCGGCGGAACTCGACCTGACGGACCGCGACGCCGTCTTCGGGTTCATGCGCGACGTGCGGCCGCGCTACATCGTGCTGGCCGCAGCCAAGGTCGGCGGCATCCTCGCCAACAGCACTTACCCGGTCGACTTCCTGAGCGAGAACCTCCGGATCCAGACCAATGTGATGGATGCCGCACGCCACACCGGTGTCGAGCGCCTGCTGTTCCTGGGCTCATCGTGCATCTATCCGAAGCTGGCGCAGCAGCCGATCCGCGAGGACGCGCTGCTGACCGGGGCGCTCGAGCCGACCAACGATGCGTACGCGATCGCCAAGATCGCCGGCATCGTGCACGTGCAGGCCGTGCGACGACAGGAGGGGCTGCCGTGGATCTCGGCGATGCCGACCAATCTGTACGGACCCAACGACAACTACTCACCGCTCGGGTCGCACATGCTGCCGGCGCTCATCCGCCGCTACGAGGAGGCCGCGGCCGAGGGGGCGGAGTCCGTTACCAACTGGGGCACCGGCACGCCGCGCCGTGAGCTGCTGCACGCCGATGATCTCGCCGCAGCGCTGCTGCACCTGATGGAGCACTACGACGGCGCGCAGCACGTCAACGTCGGGACCGGAACGGACGCGACGATCCGCGAGATCGCCGAGACCGTCGCCGACGTGGTCGGATACACCGGGCGCACCGAGTGGGACACGACCAAACCGGACGGGACGCCGCAGAAGCTGCTCGACGTCTCACGGCTGAGCGCCACGGGCTGGCGGGCGAGCATAGGCCTGCGCGAGGGGATCGAGAAGACGGTGCGCTGGTTCCGCGACCATCACGCGCTCGTCCGCGTCTGAGCACGGGTTCGCAGGGCACATATCCATACAGGTTGATCGCGGGTGGGGACCCGCGTCCAACAGTCTATTTTGGGGGGAGACATGACCACACGTATCGGCTACGCCGCCGGAGCGTTCGACCTCTTTCACGTCGGACATCTCAATATCCTTCGGCACGCCAAACAGCAGTGCGACATCCTGATCGCCGGGGTCGTCAGCGACGAGATGCTGCGCCGAGTGAAGGGCGTCGAGCCGTTCATCCCGACGCAGGAGCGCGCGGCGATCGTCCAGAGCGTGCGGTTCGTCGATCATGTGCACATCGAGACCGTCCCGGACAAGCTCGACGTCTGGCGCGATGTCGGCTTCACGCACTTCTTCAAGGGCGACGACTGGCGCGGCACCGAGAAGGGCCGCCGCCTGGAGCGCGAGTTCGCCCGCGTCGGCGTCGAAGTCGTGTACTTCCCGTACACGGCGCACACTTCGAGCAGTCAGCTCCGCCGTGCTCTCGAAGCGGTCTCGACGGAGATCCTCCACGATTCGGACGACCGTGGGGAGACCGCCTGACCGCACCCTCGCGCTCTGCGCGACACAGACTCGGCGGCGCCGGGCTGCGGCCCACTACTCTCTCCCCAGGTAGGGCTGGACGGCCCGGCGCCGTCGACACTCCCATCCACCGCGCGGTAGGGCTGTCGGGCGGATGAGTCTGTAGGCGGATGAGTCTGTCAGGATGGGGCGGTGCCGATCGCCGTCAGCGTCATCGTGCCCGTCTACAACCCGGGCGCCTACCTCCAGCCGCTGCTCGACTCGCTCGATCGCCAGTCGCTGGGGTGGGCCCGGTTCGAGGCGATCTTCGTCGATGACGGCTCAACCGACGACACCGCCGAGGTTCTGGACACCTGGGCTGCCGCACGTCCCCACGCGGTCGTGATCCACCAGGAGAACCACGGCTGGCCGGGCCAGCCGCGCAACGTCGCGCTGAGCGTCGCCCGCGGCGAGTACGTGCAGTTCGTCGACCAGGACGACTGGCTCGGCGACACCGCGCTGGCCGACCTGCACGCGTTCGCGGTCGCGAACACGTCGGACGTCGTGGTCGGGAAGATGATCGGGATCTCGCGCGATGTCCCCGTCGCCGTATTCCGCGCGACGGTCCCCCGTGTGGAGATCGGACGCGAGCCGATTCAGGACACGCAGACGCCGCACAAGATGTTCCGCCGCGGGTTCCTCGACGAGATCGGCCTGCGCTTCCCCGAGGGCAAGCGCCGGCTCGAGGACCATGTGTTCGTCACCACCGCGTTCCTGCGCGCGCGGGTCATCTCCATCTACGCCGACGCCGACTGCTACTTCCACATCGCGCGGCCCGACGGAGGCAATGCCGGATTCCGCACGTACGATCCGGTGACGTACTACCGCGCGGTCGACGAGGTGCTCGACATCGTCGACCGACATCTCCCGCCCGGCCGCGCCCACGACGTCTACGCCGGCCGATGGCTGCGGGTGGAGCTGATCGGCCGCCTACACTCGGGGATGGTGCGTCGACTGCCGCGGCGCGACCGCGAGGAGTTCTACCGCGAGATCAGCCGGATCGTGCGCGCACGGTACTCCATCGGGTCGCTGCAGCACGTCCCCTCCCGCGTGCGGATCGGCGCAGCGGTCGTCCGGCACGCGACCGCGCGCGAGTTCTTCCGCTACGACCGCGCCACGGCCCGGACGACGGTGCACGCCTGGCGCGAGGGCGACGCCGTCCGGCTGCGACTGCTGGTCGACGGACGCGAACGCGATGCGAGCGCCCGGCTGAGCGACCTGCTGCGGTCCGCGGTGCCCCGCATCGCAGAGGCGGTGCTGGCCGACCTCGGCGACGACCCGGCGCTGCTTCCCGCCGCCGCGCGCTCCGGAGAGGTCGGCGCGAGACTCACCGTCCCGCTGCCCATCGGCGTGCGCACGGTGACCGTCGCCGCGCACCGCGGCCGCGGACTCGCCGCGCGAGTCGGGGCGCGGGTCGGTGTCGATCGCGCGCTGACCCGCATCCGTGAGCTCGCCGCACGGGTGGTCCGACGCTGAGGCGTTCACGTTGAAGCCCGCCAGTCAGTGCACGTTCAGAGAGATGGACAACGATGGATGCTGTGAGTACCCGAGTTCGCAAGCGCCGCTGGCCATGGATCGTCGTCTTCTCCCTCGTCGGCGTGCTGGTCGCCGGTGGGGCCGTCGCCGGCGTGTACCTGCTGAACCTCAGCAATTCGTACAACGACAACGTCACGAAGCTGGAATCCGCCGACGCCTTCCCCGACGTCTCGGTGCGCCCGGCGCCCGTCGAGGAGACACACGCCGGAGCGCGCAACATCCTGCTGCTGGGTTCGGACACGCGCGGGCAGGTCGGCGATGACCTCGACGACATCCGCGGGCAGCGCTCCGACACGATGATGGTCGTCCACATTCCCGCCGACAACGCGAGCGTGCAGGTCATGTCGATCATGCGCGACAACTGGGTTCCCATCCCCGGCCGTGGCCACAACAAGATCAATGCCGCGCTCGCCTTCGGCGGCGTGCCCCTGACCGTGCAGACGATCGAGTCCATCATCGACGTCCGCATCGATCACGTCGCGATCGTGGACTTCGAAGGCTTCTCGGGGCTCACCGACGCCCTCGGCGGGGTCACCGTCAACAACCCGAAGGCGTTCACCGCGCGCGGCACCGCGTTCGCGCAGGGTCAGATCACGCTGGACGGCACCGACGCACTGAAGTTCGTCCGCGAGCGGTATGCGTTCAGCGACGGCGACTATCAGCGTGTGCGCAACCAGCAGGCCTACATCAAGGGGCTGATCGGCGAGATCCTCAGCCGCGAGACGCTCACCGATCCGGGCCGGATCAGCGGGATGGTCGGCGCCATCTCTCCGTATCTCACGGTGGACTCCGGGCTCGACGTGGGCACCATCGCCGACCTCGGGCTGCGCCTGCGCGACCTGCGCGCCGACGACATCAGCTTCTTCACGTCTCCGACGCTCGGCACCGGGATGGTCGGCGACCAGTCGGTCGTCCGCCCGGACTGGGACGCGCTCGGCGAGCTCGCGCAGGCGTTCCGCACGGACTCCGTCGGCGCGTTCGCGGAGGCCCTCGCCGCGCAGCGCTGAGCGCGGTCGGCCGGTGCCGAGGTCGGCGCCGGCGGTGTCGGTGATCGGCGGTGCCCGCACGCAACTCCTCCAACTCTGTGCCGTGTGCCCTCGAGTCGCCCGCAATCTCGCGCCGTCGGAACTCACCCACGGCGAACCTGGCGGAGTTGTGCACCACTCCCTCGCGCCTGGACTGAAAGCACGCTGTGCCACCCCTCCCCCCGGAGGTACCCGTGTCACCTCGCTCCCCCCGCCGCCCGCGCATCGCACTGGTCGCCACTGCCGGTGAGCGTCCGTACGCAACTCCTCCAACTCGGTGCCGCGCGACCTCGAGTCGCCCGCAATCTCGCGCCGTCGGAACTCACCCGCGGCGAACCTGGCGGAGTTGTGCACCACTCCCGCGCGCCTGGACTGAAAGCACGCTGTGCCGCCCCTCTCCCCCGGAGGTACCCGTGTCACCTCGATCCCCCCGCGCGCGCATCGCACTGGCCGCCGCGACCGGTGAGTGTCCGTACGCAACTCCTCCAACTCGATGCCGTGTGACCTCGAGTCGCCCGCAATCGCGCGCCGTCGGGACACACCCGCGGCAAACCTGGCGGAGTTGTGCACCACTCTGGCGCGCCTGGCGACGGAACCTGTAAGACTGAAAGCACGCTGTGCCGTCCCTCTCCCCCCGGAGGTACCCGTGTCACCTCGCTCCCCCCGCCGCGCGCGCATCGCACTGGTCGCCGCTGCCGCCGCCGCACTCGCCATCTCCCTCGTCGGCGCGCCCACGGCATCCGCCACAGCTGCACCCAATGTCACGTGCACGTCCTCGACCCTCGGTGCCGTGCAGTCCCGGATTCTGACCGAGACCAACGCCGCCCGCCGCTCTGCCGGCGCCGCGCCGCTGGCCGCGAACGCCGGGCTGCACGTGGTCGCCGTGGACTGGTCGGTGCAGATGGCCGCGGCGCGGACGATGAGTCACAACCCGAACTACAGCACGCAGATCCCACCGGGCTGGCGCGCGGCGGGCGAGAATGTCGCCTACGGCTACGCACCGGCATCCGTCACGCGGGCGTGGCTCGACAGCCCCGGCCACCGTGCGAACATCCTGAACAGGGCATACACGCACATCGGGATCGGCGTGGCGTGCAGCTCGGCCGGACAGCCGTACTACACGCAGGTGTTCGGCGGTTACACGACGACGCCGACGCCGTCGATCCCGCGCTACGCGGGAGACAGCAGGTACAGCACGGCGGCCGCCGTCTCGAAGGCGACGTTCCCGGTCGGCGTACCCGTCGCCTACATCGCGGACGGCAGGAACTTCCCCGACGCGCTGGCGGGCGCAGCCGCGGCCGGCTCGCTCGGCGGGCCCGTGCTCCTGGCCTCACCGTCGGGGCTCTCGGCGGCGGTGAAGACCGAGCTCACGCGCCTGAAGCCGCGCCAGATCGTGGTGCTCGGCGGCGAGATCGCCGTCAGCGAGGCCATCGTGGCGGACGCGCGGAACTACACGACCGGGGCGGTCGTCCGCGTCGAGGGGGCGAATCGCTACAGCACGGCCGCGGCGGTGTCCGCGCGGACCTTCGCGCCCGGCGTGTCCGCCGTCTACCTCGCCAGCGGCACCGACTTCCCGGACGCGCTGTCCGGTGCGGCGGCGGCCGGCAAGGTGAACGCCCCGGTGCTGCTGACCACGCCCGGTTCGCTCCCCGACGCGACCCGGCAGGAGCTCGCACGCCTCAAGCCGCAGAGGATCATCGTGCTCGGCGGCACGGTCGCCGTCAGCGATGCCGTCCTGAACCAGGCCAGGTCGTTCACGACCGGCGGCGTCTCCCGGGTCTCCGGCGCGAACCGCTACGAGACGTCGGCGGCGGTGTCGAAGGGCGCGTACAGCCCCGGCGTCTCGGTCGTGTACCTCGCCAGCGCATCGGCCTTTCCCGACGCGCTGGCCGGCGCGGCCAGTGCGGGGTCGCTCGGCGCGCCGGTGCTGCTGACCAGCCCGGACGACCTGCCGGCGGTCATCGCCGCGGAACTCGACCGGCTGAACCCCAAGAAGATCGTGGTGCTCGGCGGTGCCGTCGCCGTCAGCGACGAGGTGCTCTTCCGCGCGCAGAAGTACCTGGTGGGGTGATCGGCGCGAGGGCGGTGTCGGGCGTGCGGATGACGGCGGTGGCCGTCGCGGGGCGCCGTCGGGCCAGGTGGCGTGACCCGCGCGGGGCGCGGTCGGATCAGCGGATGACGGCGGTGACCGTCGCGAGGTGCCGTCGGGCCGGGCGGGGTGTTCGTCTCCGGGCGCAGTCGCGGGGCGCGCTGTCGGATCAGCGGATGACGGCGGTGACCGTCGCGAGGCGCGCGAGCACCTCGTGGCTGATCGACCCGAGCAGGAAGCGCGCGATCGCACCGCGACCGTGGGTGCCGACGACCGTCATCCGCGCGCTGCCGGCCAGGTCGTTCAGCACGTGCGAGGGGTATCCCCGCTCGACGCGCCGGACGACTTCGAGGTCGGGGTAGTCCGTGGAGATTCCGGCGAGCGCCAGCGCCAGGATCTCCTCGGTCGCCGCCTGCATATTCGTCAAGTAGAGGTCGGGATACACGGCCAAGCCGTTGCGCGGCGCCTGCAGCGGAGTCCACACGGCCACGGCGATGAGCGGCTCGCCCAGGCGGTCGGCTTCGGAGGCCGCGAACCGGGTCGCCTGCTCGGAGATCTCCGAGCCGTCGACCCCGACGACCACGCCCGAACGCGTGCCCAGCTCGATGTCGGGCACGACGACGACGGGGCACTTCGCGCCGGCGGCGATCCGGGTGCCATGCGCGCCGCGCGCCGGGCCGCTGTCGGGCCCGCGGTAGTCGCTGCCGATGACCAGGAGGGCCGCGCTCTGCGAGGCGTCGATGAGCTGCGAGACGGGGTTGCCGTGAGCGACGCGCGTGGTCACGTCGACCCCGCGGCCACCGACACGCTCGGCCTCGGACGCGAGGAGTTCTTCGGCCGCCTCGAGTGCCGCACGCAGCACCTCGACCTCGCCGACCATCCCGATCGCGCCGCCGACGACCGCGAGGAGTTCCACTGCCTGTCGGCGCTCGGCCGCGCGGGCGATCGCCCAGTCGACGGCCCGCGTCGAGGCGGGCGCTCCGGTCACTCCGACGATGATCTTCTCTGCCATGTCCATCCCTCCGTCGGGTGTGCCGTACCTCCACGGTACCGGGCGGCGGTATCGCGTGGGGAGGCGATCCGCCGTGAATAACCGCGCTCGCGCGGGCGCGGTGTGGGTGGGGCGCCACACCCGGCGCGAGCCCTCACGCTATGCGCGAGCCCTCAGGCCACGCACGCACAGACCCCGAGGGCTCGGACAGAGGCAGAGGGTTCGCGGCGCTCGACCGCGGGCCACGGTGAGCGAGTCGCGGACACCCCCACCCCACCCTGCGCGAGCCCTCACCTTGCGCGCACCCCACGCCTGCGCGCACCCCACGCCGCGCGAGCCCTCACGCTATGCGCGAGCCCTCAGGCCACGCACGCACAGACCCTGAGGGCTCGGGCAGAGGCAGAGGGTTCGGCACCGTGTGGCGGCGGGCTAGTGTGGGCGCGTGGTGGAGAGCCTGCTGCGCCTGGACGAGGCGAACGAGCTGATGAGCGCGTGGGCGTGTGCGCAGGCTGGGCGCCACGGCATCCGCATTCTGCTCCTCAAGGGGCGGGCGCTCTCGGACTACGGCCTGCGCGCGCCGCGCGTCTCGGCCGATGTCGACCTGCTCGTGGACCCCGCACGGTTCGACGAGTACTGCGATGCCGTGATGGATGCCGGTTGGGAGGAGTTCCCCGGCACGTTCGCCGGTGAGCGCTTCACACTGCACTCGCGTTCCTTCCGCCGCGACGGATGGCCCAACTCGTTCGACGTGCACAGCTACTTTCCCGGGTTTCTGCGCGATCCCGCGGAGGTGTTCGACGTGCTGTGGGACCGGCACCGCTCGCTCGGCTTCGCGAACCGGGACTGTCCCGTTCCGGACCGCGTCTCGAGCCTGCTCGTCCTCGTCCTGCACAGCCTGCGCGGCGCCACCGAACAGGCGCGCCACGAGAACGAGCTGGCGGTCGCGACGCGGGTCGCGCTGGACGACGCCGAGCGCGCCGCGCTGGCGGAGCTCGCCGCCGCCACCGGCGCCGGGGCGCCGATGCGCGAGGTGCTGCCGACCTGGGGCGTCGTCGCCGAGGTCGATGAGGCCGAGCTGAACAGCCCCGCATACCAGGAGTGGCACCGCAAGGTCGTCACCGCCCAAGGGGGAGCCCCGGCGGCGTGGCTGACCCTGCTCACCGCGGCCCCGCTGCGCGAGAAGCCGCGCATCGTCGTGCGTGCGCTGTGGCCGAGTCGCGCCGACCTCGTGATCGGGCATCCCGAGGTGCCCGACCGGCCGTGGCCGCAGTTCTGGGGGCGCATCCGGCGCCTGGGCCGCGGCCTCGCTCGCCTGCCGCGGGCCCTCGCCGCGATGCGCCGGCGCTGAGCAGGCACCGCGATGCGCCGGCGCTGAGCAGGCACGGCGCTGAGCAGGCCCTGCGCTGCGCCGTCGCGAGTCGCCGTCGTCGCCGTGACTGGCCGCAATCACGGAGACGCCACCGCACACCGCGACGGCGACCGCGACCGCAACCGCGACCGCCACCGCACCCGATTGCCGAGGCCGCGGTCGTCGCCCACAGGCTCGGCGTTCAGTGGCGGCCTCAGCGGCATCCTCGCGGGATGTGAGCGGGATGTCAGGTGCGGGCGAGGCGATCTGGCAGAATCAGGCGGGGAGCCGCGGACACGGTCGTGCCGGGTCCCGCGACCATGAACGCCGCGACCATGAACGGGGAGGGACATGGGCGAGCACACGGAGTCGCCCTCCGCTGTCGTCATCGACGACGATCCCGACGTGCGCGATCTGCTCGTGCAGATCCTTTCGAGCGCCGGGTTCTCGGTGATGGCGACCGACAACGGGGCCGACGGAGTGGCCGCCGTCTTCACCCACAACCCCGTCATCACGACGCTCGACGTGAACATGCCGGGCATCGACGGATACGAGACGGCGCGGCGGATCCGCGAACGCAGCGACACGTACATCGTCATCATCACGGCGCTCACCGACGAGGCCGACGCTGTGCTCGGCTTCAGCGCCGGCGCCGATGACGTCGTCATCAAGCCCTTCCGCGCCCGGGAACTGCGTGCGCGCCTGCTGGCCGCCCAGCGTCGCCAGCGCGCGGAGCAGCCCGCGGCCGAGACCAGCCTCTCGACGTCAACCACCCCCGCAGCCACCCCTGCAACCACCTCCGCAACCGCCCCCGCCGCCGGCCGGTTGCCGCGGCCGATCGGCTGGAACGGGCTCAAACTGATCCGCCAGGCTCACATCGTCACCGTCGACGAGCGTCCGGTCAGCCTCACCCGCACCGAGTTCGACCTGCTCGCCACGATCCTCGAGGCCGCGCCCGAGGTGCGCAGCAAGACCGACCTCGTGCACGCGATCCGCGACGACCCCGCACTGCTGCCGCGGGTGAGCGACGCCGATGAGCGGGCGATCGAGACCCACATGACGAACCTGCGACGCAAGCTCGGCGACAGCGCGGCTGAACCGCGGTTCATCGAGACCGTCCGCGGTGTCGGCTACCGCGCGGTGATCGCGCCGGCCGGACCCTGACAGGGATGGCCACGTCTCTCCCCCTCGGCGGTCGCTCCGGAGCCTGGGGCGAAGTGCGCTCCCGGTCGATCTGGCGGTGGCAGCTCATCCTGACGGCGAGCGCCGTCGCGATCCTCGTGGCCATTGCGCTGCTGGATCCGCACCTGTTCGCCCACCCGCGCTTCGCTCCCGGCGCGGTCGGGCTCATCGCGGTCACGTGTGCGGCTCTCGTGATCCCCTGGCACCGGCTGAGTGCGACCGCCGTCGTGCTGCTGCCGATGGCCGACATCGTCCTGATCGCGATGCTGTCCGCGTCGGGCGAGACCCGCATGGCGCTGCTGTGGGTCTTCCCGATCGCGTGGATCGCCACCTATTACCGGATGTCGTGGGTGATCGCGGGGCTGGGCGTGATCGCCACGACCCTGACCGTCGATGCCTTCGTCGCGGGACTCACGCCCGGTCACGCCCAGCGCGTGCTCATCATCCTGCTGTGTCTGGGCTTCATGGGCATCACGATCCACGTCGGGGCCGAGCGCACCCGGGCGTACAGCCGGCTGCTGCGCCGTCAGTCCGCGCAGATGGACCGCACGCGGCGGCGCGCCGAGATGCAGGCGCAGCGCACGGCCGTGCTCGCCAACACGCTCGAGACCGGCCTCGCGCGGCTGGACCGTGACGGCGTGCTCAGCGACGCGAACGCGGCGTTCCTCGCGCTGTTCGGCGCCGAGTCCACTGCGACCTTCTCGCCCACCGGCGCGGTGGAGTACTCCGCGCATCGCGGCGTGGCCGTCGCCCCCGATGCGACCTTCCTCGCCCGCGCCGCGCGGGGCGAACGGACCGACGACGAGCGGGTGTGGCTGCACGATGCCCACGGCCGCTGGCGAGCCCTCGACGTGTCGACCCGCCCGATCGGCGCGGCCGGCGGTGAGCAGCCGAGCAACCTCATCGTCATCCGAGACGTCAGCGCCGTCGTCCAGGCCGAGCGGGAGCGCCAGACGGTCGCGACGATCGTCTCGCACGAGCTGCGCAACCCGCTCACCGCGATCCTGGGCCACACGGACCTCCTGCTCGAGCGGGAGGATCTGCCCGAGGACGTCCGCCGTCAGCTCGTCGTCGTCGACAACGCCGGGCAACGCATGCAGCGGCTGATCACCTCGTCGCTGCAGCGATACACCTCCGATGCGGCCGAGTTCACCGCCGTGGATCTGCGGCCCCTGGTCGAGGCGTCCATCGTCGCCTTCGGCCCGAGCGCGACGAGCGCGCAGGTGCTGCTCACCATGAACCTGGGGCACGCCCGCACGGTCATCGCCGACGCCTTCCGCCTGCGTCAGGCCGTCGACAACACGCTCGGCAACGCCGTCAAGTACACCGGCCGAGGCGGCACCGTGCACGTGTCGGCCCGTCACACCGACACGCACGTCGTGCTCGAGATCGCCGACACCGGCATCGGGATGACGGCGGACGATGCCGAGCGTATGTTCGAGCCGGGGTTCCGTAGCCGCAGTGCCCGCAACAGCGGCATCCCGGGCACCGGCCTTGGAATGGCCGTGGTCAAGGAGATCGTCGAGCAGCACAGCGGCGAGCTCGAGGTCACCACCGCGCCCGGGCGCGGGACGAGCATCGTGATGCGGCTGCCGCGCGCGATGGAAGAGGAGAGGGCGTCATGATCAACACGGGCCTGGCCGCCGCGATCGTCGGCCTGTCGACGCTCTGCACCGTCATCTATATCGGGCTCGGGTTCCTGCCGCGCCCCAGCCGTGCGGCCGCGATCTGGTCGCTCTCGTTCGCCGGGTACATGGTCGCCTCCTACCTGTGGGTGGGCGCCGAGGCGATGAACTCCCCCGCCCTGCGGGGCGTCTCATCCGGGGTCATGCTCGGGATGCTGGGGGTCATCTGGCTGGGGCTTCGCATACGTCGGCGCGCCGGCGGGCGCGGCGGGCGCGGCCTGCTCGGCGTGCTCGCGATGACGGCGTATGTGATCGGCGCACCGCTCCTGCTCGGTGTCTTCGCCGAGAGCGAGTTCCAGCTCACGATCGTGCGCCTCACCTTCGCGGTCGGCGGTGTCTTTGCGGCGCTCATCATGGCCGAGCTGATCCGCATCGGACCGCACCTGCGCGACGAGGTCCTGCCGCTCGCCCTCGCTACGGGCGCGTACGTCATCCTCGCCGCGTTCAACCTCCTGCACGAGGCCGTACGCCTCATGACCGACAGCCCCGTCGGCCCGGCCGCCGACATCAGCCGCGACATCAACGTCATGGGGTCGCTGCTGTTCCTCGTGTCTTCCGTCACCACGCTGCTGCTGCTGACCCGGCAGAGCCGGCAGCCCGAGCCCGTCGCCGGAGGGACGTCCTTCACCGCGGTGGCATCGGAGCGACTGCGCCGTGCCGAGGCCGCCGACGACAAGTGGTGGGGGCTGCTGGTCATCCGCCTGGACGATCCGATCACGCTGCGCGCCGCGTCGAGCACGCATGCGTTCGACCACCTGGCCGACCGCTTCGGCGAGGTGGTGCGCGCGCACCTTCCCGCCGAGGCCGACATCCAGGCTTCGGATGACACGACGTTCACCGTGCTGCTCCCCCGCCCCGAGGGCGCGGTGCGGCAGGTGCTCGCCCGCCTGCTCGAGGAGGTCGCCGAGATCGGCCCCGACTCTCCGCTCGCCGTGCGTCTGTCCGCGAGCGTCGGCTGGGCCGGTGTGGATGCCGTGGGCTACGACCTGGATGCCCTCGTCGAGGCCGCGTCGACCGCGGCCGATCGCGCGGCCGAGCTCGGCGGCGACCGCTGGGAGCGCGTCACCCGCGTGTGAGCGCGGTGTGCCCGCGCCGCGGCGCGGCGCCGCGTGGGCGCGGGCGCGGGCGTGATGCGGGGTGGTGCGGCGTGGTGGGGCGTGGTCGGCGGCGGTGACTCGTTTGCCGAACCCTCACCCTCCGCGCGGACCCTCAGCCGCCGCGCGCCCGCACCGCGATGGCTCGCACACGCGCAGAGGGTTCGGCGATGCCGGGCGCAGCCCGCGACGCGGGAGAGCGAGGGCTCGCACACGCGCTGAGGGTTCGGCGATGCCGGACGCAGCCCGCAACTCGGGAGCGAGGGCTCGCACACCGCGCGGCGCGCGGCGGGGCGGTGAGTCGGCCGCCGAACCCCCAGCCTCCGCGCGAACCCTCAGCCTCCGCGCGTCCACACCGTGAGGGCTCGCACGCGGGCTGAGGGTTCGGCGATGCCGGACGCAGCCCGCAACGCGGGAGAGGGAGGGCTCGCACGCGCGCCGACACCGCGCGGGGCGCAGCGGGGCGAGGTGGTATCGGCGCGGCGGACGCCGCGGGGCGGTGAACCGTTCGCCGAGCCGTCATCCCCCGCGCGAACCCTCAGCCTCCGCGCGTCCGCACCGTGAGGGCTCGCACGCGCGCTGAGGGGTCGGCGATCACAGACAGCAGCTCGCACGTAGGAGAGGGAGGGCTCGCACGCGGGCTGAGGGGTCGGCGATGCCGGGTAGCAGCTCGCGCGTAGGAGAGGGAGGGCTCGTACGCAGGCAGAGGGTTCGGCGTCGTGGAGGGGGTGCCGGCCGGGCATACTGCACAGGAATGAGGGCGGGAATGCGCCTACCTCAAGATCAGCACAAGATTCGATCATCTTTCGCCCAAGTCGCGCGGGTACAAGATGAGGGACTTCTAATGTCGACGGTAGATGGCGTGAGCTCAATGTGACCCCGAATCACTTCTGAGCCGCCGCTCTGGGGAGAGCGGCGATTCGCCTGGGTCCGACCCGAATGGGCCCAGGCGGACCGCCCACCATCTGGGGGAGAAATCCAATGACCGATGTTTTGTCGCGCCATAACGGCGCCGCAGAGCCCACCGAACGTCACAGCCTGAGCCGTCGCCAGCTCATCAAAGTCGGCGCCTGGGCCGCACCCGTGATCGTCCTCGCAACGGCAGCGCCCGCTGCCGCCGCGTCGATCGATGTGGGTGGCATCGACAGCCTGCGAATCACCTCTGCCAACGGGCAGGCCCAGTTCGGTTCGAACTGGGGTACGTCTGGCGAGTCGACGTTCACTCTGACCTTCACCAACGACGACATGAGGGCGCAGGGGCAGACAGCGACGGTGACCGCTGTGCTGTACTACCTCGGACCTGGCGCTCCCGCGAGCACCACGGTGTTCAACGCCGTCACGCTCGCACCGCATCAAGACGGCGGCGGCAACCAGATCCGCTGGGTCGTTCCGGGCTTCGCACCCGCACAGGCCAACCGCTTCTACTTCGCGCTCACGGCGCCTGGGTTCCAGACGGTGACGTCCAACGAGTTCACCATCAATATGCCCTGACGCTCTCCCGCCGGATCCGGCGGAGAAGGGCCGGCATGCCTGCAGCGGGTGTCAATGCGCGTGAACGAAGCCGCGATCGCGCAAGTCCCCGACGAACGCTGCGACGTCGGCCGCCACCCTGTCTGGGCTGACTCCCGCCGTATCCGCGACGCGACCGATGACATCCCGCATCGGCGCGGCGCCGGCGGCGAGCGCCGACCAGATCGTCGCGGCGGATCCTTCCAGCACCTGCGGCCGGGCGGCGGCGTCGGCGAGCGACAGAACGACGACACGGTCGCCCTCACCCGTCCACGCGACGTCGTCACGGATGGCCCAGCGCGGCGCGCGGCGTTCGACGAGATGCCCGTCGGCGAGCTCTGCCAGCGCGCCGTCCACCAGGGCGGCCGGGTCACCGCCTGGGTCGCCGTAGGCGTCCAGGGCCGCGTGGATCAGCGCCTCGCGCGTCGCGCCCTCGGCGGTGCGCCACAGCACGGGCGCGATGCCCCCGATGACCCGGAGCATGCCGGTCTCGCCCGCGTCCGCCTGCAGCACCGCAACGCGGTCGGGGTCGTCGAGGTCGATGGCGTCGTGGAAGCGGGTGCGGAACCAGAGGTCGGCGTCGGTGCCGGGGCGTCGCGACCTGCCGCGCTCGTTCACCACCCGACCAGACGCATCCGAGACCCTCGACCTGCCGTGCGCGCTCAACACCCGACGAGACGCATCCAACACCCTCGACCTGCCGCGCTCGCTCACCACCCCGCGAGGCGCACCCAACACCCTCGACTCGCCGTGCGCGCTCAACACCCGGCGGGGCGCATCCGACACCCGCGACGCCCGCGACCCGCCGCGCTCGCACAACGAGCGGAGGGGCGCGAGAAGGGTCGACGCCTCGCGGTACGTGACGCGGCGCAGGCCACCGGTCTGCGCCGCGAGCGCCGACATGCGCTGCAGCGGCGCCTCCATGTGGGTGAGATAGCTCGACTGCGCCACCAGCTCCTCCAGCGCGTCGCCGAGGTCCACGGTGTCGATGCGCGGCGCGTCCGGGCCGTCGGGATCGCGGTCGAGCAGTACGATCGCCGCGAGCCGCAGCTCGGCGTCCGGCAGCGGCTGCAGCCCGAGCGAGGACGGCGGCCGCTGCGCCTTCGGGGCGCGGCCGTCCTCGATGATCGACAGCGGCTTGCGGTACGGCAGGACGCGACCCTCGGCGTCGATGCCGACCGTCTCATCCGAGACGTAGCCCAGGTGCGCGCCGAGCATCCGGGATGCCGTCGTCTTCCCCCGCCCCGACGGGCCGATCAGTGCGACCACCCGCCCGTCGGGGAACGCCAGGCCGGCGGCGTGCAGCATCCAGAGATGCCCGCGCTGGTGCTCGATCGCGGCGAGGGTCACCCGCTGCGAGAGGCGTTCGAGCAGGCGGGAGAGGTCGGTCGTGTCGTGCTCGGGGCGGACGCGGATCGTGGCCGCGGGACTCACCGCGCCACTCACCGCCCCACCGTCGCCGACGGCCGGGATCGCGGCGTCGGACCACGCGAACGCGACGGCGGCGCGCTCACCGGACGTGAGGCCGGTCAGATCGAGTTCGACCGTCGCGCCCAGGACATGCAGCGCAATCCGGTCGGTCACAGCGGCAGTCTACGGTGACCGGCGCTAAGGTACGTGAGGGACGGAGAACGGGTATGGAGCTGCGCGACTATCTGCGCATTCTGCGGGCGCACTGGGTCGGCATCCTGCTGCTGACGGTGCTCGGCGGGGTCGCCGCGTTCGGCTGGACCTCGCTGCAGCCGCGTGTGTACACCGCCTCGGCGAGCGGCATCGTGCAGTCGACCGGCGGCGGCAGCGACACCGGATCGGCACTCGTCGGCAATCAGCTGGCCTCGAGCAAGGTCTCGTCGTACGTCAACATCGGCGGCTGGCGTTCGGTCGCCGAGCACGCCATCGTGGCACTGGATCTCGACACCACGCCGGCCGTCCTCGTCACGCGCGTCGCGGTGAGCAATCCGCTCAACACGGCGATCATCAACGTGTCCGCCGGCGCGGCGTCGCCCGAGGCGGCGCGCGACCTCGCCGAGGCGTGGATCGACGGCATGGTCGCCGAGATCAACACGCTCGAGAGCGGCGACCCGGTGGTCCCCGGCGCGGTCACCCTCATGGCCGGCCAGTCCGCGTCACTGCCGTCCGAGCCGTCGTCGCCGAACGTCCGCCTCAATCTTGCCCTCGGCGTGCTCATCGGGCTCGCGCTCGGCATCGGGTACGCCGTGATCCGGCACGTGCTCGACCGGCGCGTGCGCCACCCGCGCGACATCGAACGCGAGACCGGGGTCTCGGTCGTCGGGACTCTGCCCCTCGAGAAGGAGCTCACCGGTGCGCACGCGCTCGTCACCTTCGACGGCGCGACGCAGACGGCGACCTCGACGCACCTGAGCGAGGCGATGCGCGAGCTGCGCACCAACCTGCAGTTCATGGATGTGGACCATCCGCCGCGCATCATCGTCGTGACCAGCCCGCTGCCGGGCGACGGCAAGTCGACGACTTCGGCGAACCTGGCCCTCAGCCTCGCCGCTGCGGGGCAGCGCACGATCCTCATCGATGCCGACCTGCGCCGCCCGGTCGTCGGGTCGGTGTTCCACCTTCCCGAGGGCGCCGGCCTGTCGGACGTGCTCGCCGGCCGTGCGACGATCGACGAGGTCATCCACCAGCCCGACCCGTCGGGCAACCTGTTCGTGCTGACTGCCGGGCGCATCCCGCCGAACCCGAGCGAGGTGCTCGGCTCGCAGCGCATGCGCGACCTGCTGAAGGGGCTGCGCGAGACCGCGATGGTCATCGTCGACTCGCCGCCGGCGATCCCGGTCGCCGACGCCGCCATCCTGTCCACCGCCGCCGACGGCGTGCTGCTGGTCGTCTCGGCCGGTCGCACGACGTTCGAGATGATGCAGAAGGCCGTCGAGAACGTCGCCCGCACCAACGGACGCGTCCTCGGTGCGGTGCTCAACAAGGTCCCGCGGCGCGGCGCCGAGTCCGGCTACTACGGCTACCAGTACACCGGCTCGTACTACGCCGACGGCGCGACGACCGCGGATCTGCAGCCGGCGGTCAGTGATGGACGAACGCCTTCAGAAGGATCAGGACGCCGCCGAAGGCGGCAGTGAGGGCCGCGCCGGACAGGCGCACCCAGAACCTCGGGGAACGGCGAGCGGCGATGACCCAGCCGAGGATGCCGAGCAGGACGGCATCCACCGCGAGCGCCAGCCAGACGGCGTCGTCATGCCGCAGGATGCCGGCGACGCCGAGCATCAGCAGGCCGATCGGCGGGATGCTCACCACCAGCATGCCGATGGACTCGGAGACCCCGTGCCGCGTCGCCGAGACGAGGCCGCGGCGCCCGTGCTCCTCCCCGCCGGCGAGGGAGCCGATCGCGACGGCGAACACGTGCGCGGCGAAGAAGACGACGACGGTCGCGGCGACGGTGATCAGCGCCTGACCGGATGTGCCCGTGAGATTGCGGCTGACCACGATCATGCCGGTCACGACGATGAGCCCGTACACGCCGCCGGGCGAGGTGGCAGTCGCGCCGAGCAGTCGCGCGAGGCGGGCGAGGGCGCCGGAGGGCGGCGTCGACCCGCCTTCGGCTCTCTCGACGAACGGGTCGGTCATTCGGTGTGCCCCTGGATCGGGGCGTAGGAGGCGATCTCCCGCTCGATGGCGGTGACCGCGCTCTCATCCAGCCCGGCATCACCGGCGATGAGTCGCCAGCCGGTGGTGACGACGTCGCCGAAGTTGTGTCCGTGCCGGGCGGGCACGGCCTCGCCGCCGAGCATGTCGATGCCGACCTGCAGGGCCGTGACCACCGGCATCCAGCGCATGGCGGGGCTGACGTCCGCACCGCGCTGACCCGGCTCGAGCCACTCCGGGGCGCCGAACAGGAGGTCGGCCGAGAGCCACGTGACGGGATCGGTCGCATGCTGGAGGTACAGCATGCGGGGATGCTCCCACGCGCCCGGGAGGCGGTCCTCGTCGCCGGCGCGCGAGATCCAGCGCACCTGCCGGCCCTCGTCGAGGACGGGCTGCCACGCCGGCGAACCCGCGTCGCGCGACGCCTGCAGCGACCGCCACAGCGGGGAGCCGTTCGGGCTGCCGACGAACATCGCTCCGTCGACGCGGGAGCGCAGGTCGGCGACGTCATCGAACAGCGCCTGGCTGCCGTGCGCGCCCAGGCTCAGTCCGTACGAGAGGAGCAGCGGACGGTCGTCGGCGGGAAGGCGCTGCCAGCGCTCGACGACGGCGTCGTACAGGGCCACGGCCGAGGCGACGGGCGCGTCGGGGTCGAACAGAAACGAGACCCAGCTGGGCGTGTAGGCGTACTGCATCGACGCGATCGCGGTGTCGCCGAGATGCAGGTACTCGATCGCGTCGACGGTCTGCGGCTCGAGCCATCCGGAACCGGTCGTGGTGGCCAGGACGAGCACAGCGCGGTCGAAGGCGCCGGTGCGCTCGAGCTCGGCCACGACGAGCTGCGCGCGATCCTGTGGCGTCGGGGCCGACTCCACGCCCGCGTAGACGCGGATCGGCTCGAGAGCCTGCCGGCCCGTGACGGCGGCGATCTGCGCGGCTGTCGGACCGCCGCCGATGAACGCCGAGCCGTGGCGGCCGAGCTCCTCCCAGGCGACCGCGGACTCCGGCCCGGCCGAGCGGTGGTCGGAGCCGGGTTCGGCGACCTCGGCGTCGGGGGCGGCGTTGAGCCCGTGGTAGACCGCGTCCACGGCGGTCATCCCCAGCACGGCGACCGCGCCGAGGCCCGACACGGCGACCGCGGCGGCGCCGAGCACGGCGAGCGCACCGCCGATCTTGGGGCGCAGGCTCCGGTACAGCAGACGGATGCCGCGGCCCACCGCCAGCAGCACGAGCGCGGTCGGCGCGAACCCCAGGGCGAACAGACCGAGATCGGGGCTGTGGTGCGGCGGCATCTCGACGAGCCGGCGCACCTCGTTCTGCCACAGCAGCGACAGCCACGCCAGCGCCAGCACCGCGACGACCCAGGCGGCCGCGTAGACCGACCAGAAGATGCGGCGCGATCGCGGCCGCACGGAGGTGCGCAGACGCCGGGCCACCGGCATCCATAGGACACTGCCGATGAGATATCCGAGGCCGAAGCACACGGCGGCGATCACGCCCTGCAGCAGCGCCGGTCGCGGCAGCAGCGAGGGCGTGATCGAGAGGACGGCGAGCGCGAGTCCGAGCACGCTCCCGCCCGGGTCGAGGGCGCGCAGGCGCCGCCGACCCGGGCGGGAGCTCGGAGTGGTCACTCGGGTGTCCGGGCGCCCCTCGTCAGGCGCCGGTGCGCGCCAGCGCCGCCCGCTTGAGCGAGGCGAACTCGTCAGCGCTGATCGCGCCCGCATCGAGCAGCTGCTTGGCGCGCGCGATCTCGTCGGTCGGGGTCGCGGTCCCGGCCACCTCGCGGATGTAATCGTTGGTGGCGGCGCGGGCCGCCGATGCCTGCGCCGCGGAGCGCTCACCCATGCCGCCACCGCGGGCGATCAGGTACACCAGTGCGGTGAGGAACGGCAGGAAGATGAGGAACACGAACCAGATCGCCTTCGCGAAGCCGTTGAGCTTCCGGTCGCGGAACAGGTCGGTGATGATCGTGAACAGCGCCATGAGGTAGGCGACGAACACGAAGATCGTGAGGAACCACCAGATGGCGTCCCAGATGACAGCCCAGAAAGACATTGTTCTCCTTTGATCGTCCCGCTCGGGTCCCGCGACGGCGTGCGCGGCGCACCCTTCCCAGGGGGATGCTCTGATTTAAGCAGTTCCGCAGGTCGGCGCGGGACGCGTTTCGTAGAGCGGATCCGTTGCGTCGAGCGGATCGCTTTCGTCGAGCGGATCCCTTGCGTCGAGCGGATCCCTTGCTCAGAGGGCATGTGAGTTCCGGCTCACGCAGTCAGGTGAGCGGGCCGGTGAGTGCGACGGCGAGGACGACGACGGCTGCGGAGGCGCCCGTCGCGCTGACGAGCGCGGCGAGAAGCAGAAGCAGCGCCGCGCCGGGCAGGCGTGCGTGATCTCCGTGGTGGGCGAGCGCGTGGTCGACGGTGCGGCCTCGCCGCCGGGACGCCGTCCACAGCAGCACAGTCGCGGCCAGGCCGGCGATGCCCGCGAGCACCCAGCGAGAGTCGCCCAGCGCGCTCGGGAGAAGCCGGAGCAGGAGGAGGGACCCGACGCCGATCGCGAGTGCCGTGCGCCGCCAGGCCAGCGCCGTCCGTTCGGGCTGCAGACCGGGGTCGAACACCGCATTCATCTCAGCAGGAGGGCGAGGAGCAGGAGCACCCCGGCGCCCGTCACGGCGACCGCCAGCATCACTCCCAACGGCGATGACGGGAGCGGATCCCCGGAGCGGAGCGCTCGCTCGGTCCGCATCCAGTCCCGCCAGGCCAGCAGCGGCAGGGCGACGGCGGAGACCACCAGCGCGAGAGAGGCCGCCAGGCGCAGCCCCGCGTGCAGGTCGAGACCCAGCAACTCCAGTGCGATGCCGCAGGCCAGCAGGCCGAGCGCCGTGCGTATCCACGCCAGGAAGGTCCGCTCGTTCGCCAGGGTGAAGCGCGCGTCGGGCTCGCTGCCCCGGGCGTAGACGGCCGCGGGGAAGCGGCGGCCGGTCACCGGGCGCCCGTCCGCGGGCCTGTGCGTCCGTTCGCCTCGTCCCGCGGGAGGAACCCGCTCGCGACGACGTCGTCCCATGTCGGCAGGTCCGCGGCGACGCGCTGGACCGTCACCCCCGCCGCGGCGGCGGCACGGCGTCCCAGCCACGCGAGAATCCGCGGATCGAGAGGGTCACCGGGCGCCAGCTTCACGATCCCGTCGATGAGCGCCGCCATAAAGGTGTCGCCGGCGCCGACCGTGTCGACGACGACGGCAGGTGCGGCCTCGACGGTGACGCGATCCGCCCCGGCGGCCAGCAACGCGCCCTGTGCCCCTCGCGTGACGACCACGATGCGCGTCCCGCCGTCCAGGAGGGCGTCGACGACCTCGCCGATGGGGACTCCCGGGTACAACCACTCGGCATCTTCATCGCTCAGCTTCACGAGGTAGGCGCGCCGGGCGATCTCCGTCATCCGGGCGCGCACGGCATCCCGTCCGCCGATCAGCGCCGGGCGGATGTTGGGGTCGAAGGTGATTCTGACCTGGGAGCCCAGCGAGGCCAGGAAGGCGCGGACGGCGGTGGCCCCCGGTTCCATGAACGCGGCGATCGACCCGGTGTGCACGACCGCTTCACCGGCGAGCACCGGCGGGACGGGGACCTGCCACTCGACGGCGAAGTCGTAATCGGCCACGCCGCCCGCCCCGATGCGGGCGACGGCGGTGGACGTGTGCCGCAGCGACCATGATTCAGGGTCGATGTCCACGCCGTCGCGCTCGAGGTGCTCGCGGATGACGCGTCCGCGATCGTCGCGCGCCAGCGCCGTGTGGAGCCGGACCCCGACGCCGAGCCGGGCGAGCCCGAGCGCGACGTTGGCCGGACTTCCGCCGACATGCTCCTGCGCCGGAGCGTCGGCGGAGACGACGACGTCGATGAGCGATTCGCCGATCACGAAGACCTGGCGGCGGTGATCCCCCGGCATGTCGAGACTCAGGCCTCCTGCGGGTGGATGATCGCCTTGAGCGAGTGCGGATCGGACGCGCCCACCGACAGCGCCGCCTCGGTGCCGGACAGCCCGAAGCGATGGGTCACGAACCCCGAGAGGTCGATGCGCCCCGACGCCACGAGCGCGATCGCCGTCGGCCAGGTGTGCTGGTAGCGGTTGACCAGGGAGATCGTGATCTCGTTGGCGTTCAGGCTGGGCAGGGGCAGGGCGACGCTCTCGGCCTTGGCGATGCCGATCACCGCGGCACGACCTCCAGGCGCCAGGCGCAGCAGTCCGCCGGCGAGCACGCCCTCGGCGCCGGAGCACTCCAGCAGGACGTCGAACTCGTCGCTGCCGGGGCTGTCGCTGCGCTCGGTGCGGAAGCCGTGTGCGCGGGCGACGTCCAGCCGGTACTCGGAGACGTCGGTCACCGTGACCGAGGCGGCGCCGAGGGCGCGAGCGGCCTCGGCGGCGAGCAGGCCGACCGGCCCGGCACCGGTGACGAGCACGTCGTCACCGGCCTGCAGTCCGGCGCGGTGGCAGCCCCACAGCCCCACCGACAGCGGCTCGATCATCGCGCCGTCGTCGAAGGACATTCCCTCGGGCAGCCGGTGGAGGTTGCGCGCGTCGATGGCCATGTACTGCACGAGCGCACCGTCGAAGGGCGGTGTCGCGAGGAAAACCAGATCGGGGCACAGGTGGTACCGGCCCTTGAGGCACTGCGCGCACTGCCGGCACGGGGTGCCGGGTTCGATCGCGACGCGATCGCCGACCGCGACGCCGGTGACGCCGTCGGCCACCTCGACGACCTCGCCGGCGACCTCGTGGCCGAGGACGATGTCGCCGTCGACGATGTAGTCGGCCACACGTCCGCGTCGGAAGTACGACACGTCAGACCCGCACACACCCACACTGTGGACGCGCACGACCGCCTGACCGGGCTCAGCGACCGGCATCGGACGCTCTTGGATCTCGATGACGTCGATGCTCGTCATGACGGCTGCACGGTTGTTCATCTGCTTCTCTCAATCGGTGGTGATGGGGCGCTGCCGGGCGATCAGTGCAGCGCGATGGTGGAGACCGCGTGGACCTTGTCGCGGATGAACCGGTTCGCGTGGGCGGCGAGGTCGGCTCCGTCGTTCCAGAGATTGCGCCAGATGCCGAGGGCAGAGGTCAGCTCCGGGTCCACCACGACGGAGGAGAACGACTCGAACACGACCGGCCCGTCGAATCCGACACGTGCGAGCGCCCGGAAGAAGGTGTCGAAGTCGACCGAGCCGGATCCGAGATAGCCGCGATGGCTCTCGCCGATGTGGACGTAGGTGAGGCGGCCGCCGGCGTCCAGAACCGGCTGGAACATATCCGACTCCTCGATGTTCATGTGGTACGTGTCGAGGTGGACGTGGACGTTGTCGCCCGCGATCCCGTCGACGTACGTGAGAGCCTGCTTCGCGGTGTTCAGCAGGTTCGTCTCATACCGGTTGACGACCTCGAGTCCCAGGGTGATCCCGTAGCCGCGTGCGAGCTCGGCGAGGCGGCCGAGCGCCGCCTGCCCATTGGCGACCTCGAGCGCCGAGGGCGCGCGCAGGTGCTTCTTCATGGGGGCGTAGATGACGCCGACGAGGTGCGTGGACTCCAGCTCGTGGAGAATGCGGAGGACCTTCGCGAGGTGCTCCTCGCCGGCGCGGCAGATGTCCGGGTCCTCTGAGCTGATGTTGAGGGCATCGGTCAGGCCGAGCGACGCCGTGGCCTTGAGGCCGTTGTCCCGGAGCAGCCGCTTGGTGAGCGCCACGTCCCACTCGTCGGGACGGAACACCGGCAGCTCGATGAGATCGAACCCGGCGACGGCCGTGCCCTCGATCGCCTTGCGCAGTCCGGGCTCGTCGAATGTGCCGGTCCAGACCGATGCGTGACAGCCGATGTCCATGTGTTCCTTCTCTTCGTTGAGCGACGCCGCATCGCCAGGGATGCCGGGGGTGTCGGGTCAGCGGGCGGCCGGTCGGCCGTGCCCGTCAGCTTGCGTTGGTGTGTTGGATGGTCAGTTCGACGACCCGCCCGGGGAAGGCGCTGTCGGCGATCGTGTATTCGGGCACGACGGGGCTGACCGCGTCGGATCCGATGCTGAAGGACTCTCCGGGCGGGAAGAGGAACGACGTCGATCGTTCGATGCGCTCGCGCGCGACGGCGACCCCGTCGATGCGGAGCTCGCCGTCGGCGCCCCGCGCGAATCCGCCGCCGTCGTAGGCGAAGACGAACTCGATCTCGTGCTCGCCCGGGGCCAGCGCGGTGCGGCCGCGCAGGTACGTGACGTGCCGGCGCGCGACGTTGTGCGCGTAGGTCAGGATGCCGTCGGCCAGGTAGAGCGCCCAGCCGCCGTACCGGCCGCCCTGCGCGCAGACCACGCCGGTGCGTCCCGCCTCGTCCACGACGACGCGGGCCGTGATGCGGTGCGACGTGTTGGCGACAGTGGGGATCAGCTCGTAGGGCACCCGCTGCGCGTGACCGTGGAAGGTCCGCTGCAGGATCGGCGCACGCCCGGTCGCCCGGCGGAGCGCGGGAGTGCGGTCATCGATCGGCAGCACGGCGTTGCGTGCCGCCTCGGCGATGAACATCTCCTTCATGAGAGCGAGTCGGTCGGGATGCCGGTTCGCGAGGTCGTCGCTCTGGCTCCAGTCCGTGCGCGTGTCGTACAGCTCCCACCGGTCGTCCTCGAGCGCCGGCACGTCGGCGTAGTACTCCCACGGAACGCGCTCGTGACGCGTGCACGCGACCCAGCCGTCCCAGTACAGACCCCGGCTGCCGGCGATCTCGAAGTACTGCACCTCCCGCGTGCTCAGACTCTCGGGCGCATCGAAGGAGTACGTCATGCTCTTGCCTGCGACGGGCTGCTGAGCGACGCCGTCGACGCTGGCCGGCGGCGTCAGTCCGGCCGCTTCGAGCACGGTCGGGAAGACATCGACCACGTGGTGCCACTGGTCGCGGATCTCGCCCCGAGCCGAGATGCCTCGCGGCCAGTGCACGATCATTCCGTTGCGCGTCCCGCCGTAGTGCGACACGATCTGCTTGGCCCACGGGAAGGGCGTGTCCATCGCCAGCGCCCAGCCCGCCGGATAGTGCGGCCAGGTGTCCGGGCCGCCGAGCTGCTCCTCGGCCGCGATGATCTCCTCGGGCTCCTGCGGGATGCCGTTCCAGTTCAGGTGCGAGTCGATCGTCCCGCGCAGACCGCCTTCGGTGGAGGCGCCGTTGTCGCCGAGGATGTAGATGAACAGCGTGTCGTCGAGCAGGCCGAGGTCCTCGAGCCCGTCGATGAATCGCCCCACCTGCGCGTCGGTGTGGGTCGTGAAGCCCGCGTACAGCTCCTGCAGGATGGCGGCCGCGCGCTGCTCGGCGGGACCGAGGTCTTCCCACGCCGGCACTTCGCGCGGCCACGGGGCCAGCTGCGTGTCGGGGGGCGCGATGCCCCTGTCCTTCTGGCGCTCCAGGATCCGGGCGCGCTCCTCGTCCCATCCGTGATCGAACGCGCCCTTGTAAGGCTCGACCCAGCTGCGGTCCACGTGGAAGGGCGTGTGCGTCGCACCGAAGGGCAGGTAGCAGAAGAACGGGGCGTCCGGCCGCGCGGCCCGCACGTCGGTGACCCAGCCCAGCGCCTGATCGACGATGTCCTCCGACAGGTGGTAGCCCTCGTCGGGGGTCCGCGGCGGATCGATCGGCGTCGTGCCGTCGTAGAGCGTGGGATGCCAATGATCGGCGGCGCCGCCGAGGAACCCGTAGAACCGCTCGAAGCCTTGCGAGGTGGGCCATTGATCGTAGGGCCCGACGACCGTCACGTCCTCGGTCGGCGTCTCGTGCATCTTGCCGAAGGCGCCGGTCGCGTAGCCGGCCTGACGCAGCACCGTCGCCATCGTGGCCGCGCTGCGCGGAATCCGCGCGTTGTACGACACGCTCTCGCTCGCCAGCTCGGGGATGTGCCCCATGCCGACGGCATGGTGGTTGCGGCCGGTCAGCAGTGCGGCGCGGGTCGGAGAGCAGACGCCCGCCGTATGGAACTGCGTGTAGGCGACGCCGCCGGCGGCCAGGCGCTCGGCCGCGGGCATCGCGCAGGATCCGCCGAGTGCCGAGCTGGCGCCGAAGCCCATGTCATCGAGCATCACGATGACGACGTTCGGCGCGGTCTTCCGCTCCGCTTCTCGGGCGGTGGGCTGCGTCCACGACGCGGCGCCGACGTACGGCGCGGTCTGGGTCAGCTCGGGCGCTCCGCTGGGCCGGGGGCCGGGGGGCGGGGTCATCGTTTCTTCCCTTCAGGTCGCCGCGTGGGCGGCGGTCACGATCGAGTCGTGCGCCCCAAGTCGCCGACGGTCGATTCACGGATGACGAGTTCGGTCTTGACGAGGCGATGCCGACGCGGACCGACATCACCGGTGATGCGCTGCAGCAGGCTCGAGACGGCGATCTCGCCGATCAGGTCGACGGGCGGACCCAGCGTGGACAGGGCGGGGGTGAGGTACCCCGAGTAGGGGTGGTTTCCGTATCCCATCAGCAGGACGTCGTCGGGCACGTGTTGTCCGCGCTCCTTGAGCGCGGACAACACGCCCAGCGCGTAGTAGTCGTCAGCGACGAGGATGGCGTCGAAGTCGATGCCCTCGTCGATGATCTCGAGGCAGCGCCGGCGCGCTTCCTCCGGCTGCCACGGGATCGTGCTGCTCTCGAAGCGGCGCGTCGGGATGTGCACGATGCGCCCGTCGGCGTCCGGCGAGTCGGCGAGTGCGTCGAAGAATCCCTGGGCACGCGCCCGGATGGTCGAGTTGTCGAGGTCCTCGTCGAGCAGCACGAGCGTTTTGCCGCCGGAGCTGACCACATGCCGGGTCGCCGCGTACATCGCGCCGCGAGCGTCGACGCCGACGAAGTCGCAGTCCAGACTGGGGATCTCACGGGCGACGGTGACGATCGGCATCCTGGCAGCGACCCGCTCCCACGGATCGTCCCCACCCTGAACCGGAATCACGATCGCCCCGGCGAGCTCCGAGTCGAGCATCGCGGTGATCACGTGCTCCTCCTGCTCGGTGGACTCCTCCGTGATGTGCAGCTCCATGGAGTAGCCGGCCGCACGGCACGCCGATTCGACGGCGGTGATGAGCTCGGAGATGAAGACGTTGGTCGCGCTCGTGACCACCAGCGCCACGGTGCGTGTCGTCGGCGCGGTGCGCGGCGCCACGGTGTATCCGCTCAGCTGCGCTTGACGCAGCACCAGCTCCCGCGTGCGGGGGCTCACCCCGTCCTTTCCGGTCAGAGCACGGGATACCGTGTTCGCCGACAACCCCAAGTCCTCTGCCAGGTCATTGAGCGTCGGACGTCTCGCTGCCGCCATCCTCTTCATCCTTCTGCCGTATGCCTTTCGTGCGCCTGCGCTGCTCGCTCGCAGCTTGTGCACGATTCTGGTGGATGCGTGCATTGCCCGCGATATCGCATGACATCCCGATACCGCGGGCAGGGCCCGGTCAGCTCTTGAGCACGAGGTACACGCGCACGAGCGGGGCGTCTTCTCCGGCGACCTGGGTCACCTTCAGCCGGAGCCATCCGCCGTACTCCGTGACCGGCAGGCTGACGAAGCCGTCCGCACTGGTCTCGAGCGCTGTCGACTCGTGATCGATCCAATTGATCCCGTCGGGCGAGATCTGGGTCTGCAGCCGGACGGTGGTGTCCGCGGCCGGCTGCAGGAAGTGGACGAACCATCGGGCCTCGCGAGACCACGCGACCTCGAAGGGTTCGGTTCCGTGTTCGCCGTCGAGGACGAATCCCCGCTCAAGGACGGCACTTTGCGACTGAAGCATCTGCGTGTTCACCAATCTGCCGAGATGACGACGGAGTCGAGGAAGAGGAAGTTGCGATGGGGTGCGAGGGTGCGAACGGAGAAGTAGAAGTTCAGCAGGTTCTCCAGCGACCCGTAGCGCTCCTCGTAGGGCGGCACGGGCACATCGCGCAGGTCGATGATGCGGTCGTTGAACTGCAGTTCGACGTTCGTGCGCGTCTCGGTGTTGAGGAGGAAGCGCAGGTAGTGCCAGTTCACCTTCGTCGGCACCTCGTTGTAGCACTGCTCCTGCGGCTCGCCGACGGGGCTCCAGTCGTCCGGGTTGGGTGCGGTGAAGTCGGCGGCGTACTCGTACTTGACTTTGCCCTCGAAGGCCTCACGGGGCGTCGGCTCCGGCACCGTCGGGTACATCCACTGCCGCTTCATGCTGTGATCGAAGTCGGTGTTCTGATAGCGCATGACGTTGTGGTAGCGCAGGCCGCCGTCGCCGCACAGGTCGGTCGCGACGGTGAATGCGCCGAACTGCGCCTCGGACGGGTGCGAGTTGGCATCCCAGGAGATCTCGCCGAACGAGTTCACCTCGTCGCCTCCGCTGAGCGTGGCCTCGGCCTTGTACGTGAGGTACGCCTCGATCTGCAGCAGGCCGCGGCCGCTCATGGTGAGCCGGCGGATCGCGGTCGCGGTGTGGCCGGGGTGCGCGCGGGTCGCGAGCTTGAGCGCGTAGGTGCCCGTCATCGCTCCATGGGAGCCCGTGTCGAAGTGGCTGAGGTTGGACAGCTGCGGCGGACGCATGTCGCGGAAGTGCTCGTCGAGCGAGTCCAGGTCTCCACGACCGTTGTAGTTCCCGCCGAGCTCGACCCACCCGTTGGTTCCCTCGTTGAAGTCGTCGAGAGTGAGGATCCGTCGAAGCGGGTTGAACTTCGACAGTCTCGGATCGGAGCTGCGGATGGCGTCGCGGAGCTCATCCGCGACTGAGGACTGTGTCATCGTGCCTTCTTCTGTTTGTGGCTCGGCCATGGGCTTGTCTTCATTGGCTAGCGCATCCGTCGTCTTCGACAGGCTGGGACGTACGTGACGAGCATCCAACAATCGTAACGTTAGCGTTACCGGTACAAATCTGCAAGTAACTTGAAATCTGATGATAAATCGCTAGTGTGATGACTGTTGATCCGATTGCAAGCATCACGAAGGAGTGAAGTTGACCATGACCGCCGCCGAAAACGGGCGCCGCGTTGATCCCTCCGGGCCGGCGTCCACATGACCGGCTACGCGCTCAAACGGATCGGCTACTCCGTCTTCGTGCTCTGGGGAGCCATCACGATCGTCTTCGTGATGCTGCGCGTCGTCCCGGCCGACCCGGCGCTGCTCATCCTCGGGATCGACGCGACCGAGGAGCAGCTCGCCGCGCTCCGCGCGCAGATGAACCTCGACCGGCCGCTCATCGTGCAGTACTTCGCGTTCCTCGGCGGCGCCGTTCAGCTCGACTTCGGGCGCTCGTACCACCTGAGCACCGACGCGATGTCGCTCGTGCTGGGCCGGCTCCCCGCGACGGCGATCCTCGCGTTCGCCGCCGTCGTCCTCGCCGTCGTCTTCGGTCTTCTGTTCGGACTGATCGCGGCACTCCAGGTCAATCGCCTCGCCGACCGCGCGATCACCACGTTCTCACTGGCCGTGCAGTCCCTCCCCGCCTTCTGGGTCGGACTCATCCTCATCCTCGTGCTGGCCCGGGCGCTGCGTCTGCTTCCCAGCGGTGGATCCGGGACCTGGCAGCACCTCGTCCTGCCGGCGATCACGCTGAGTCTCTCGTTCTTCGCGATCCTCACCCGCCTGACGCGCAGCGGCCTGCTCGAGGTCATCAACGAGGGGTACATCCAGACGGCCCGCTCGAAGGGGTTCTCGGAGCGCGTCGTGCTGTTCCCGCACGCGATCCGGAATGCCCTCATTCCGATCGTGACCGTCGTCGGCCTCCAACTGGGTCAGCTGCTGGGCGGAGCCGTGATCGTCGAGACGGTCTTCGCGTGGCCCGGCGTGGGGCGGCTGCTGATCGATTCGATCGGCAACCGCGACTACAACGTGGTCCAGGCCTGCGTCATCCTCATCGCCGCCGCGTTCATCGTCATCAACCTGGTGGTCGACCTGCTCTACTCGCTCCTCGACCCTCGCATCCGACTGGCGGGCACCTCATGACCAGCGACCACTCCCCCCGGACGCGGGCGATCTTCCTGCCGCGGCCCCGGCTGCCACGCGCCGCCGACGGCGGCCGCATGCGACTCATCGTCGGAGGCGCGATCGTGGCCGTGTACGTCGTCGCCGCCATCTTCGGCCCCATCCTGATGAACTACAACCCGATCGCGACGCGCGTGCAGGATCGCCTGCTCCCGCCCGGCAGCACGACGACCCTCGGCGGACTCGCGATCATGGGGACCGATCAGGTCGGACGCGACATCCTGGGACAGGTGCTCATGGGAGGCCGCGTCTCCATCGGCGCGGGGCTGGGCACCCTGATCCTGGCCGGCTTCATCGGCATCCTCACCGGTGTGCTCGCCGGGTTCTACGGCGGGTGGGTCGATTCGGTGCTCATGCGCATCGCCGACATCCAGCTCGCCTTCCCCTCGATCCTGCTGGCCATCTTCATCGCCGCGATCCTCGGTCCGAGCTTCTGGAACGTCATCCTCGTCCTCGCCATCGCGAACTGGGTGATCTTCGCGCGGGTCTGCCGCAGTCAGGTCCTCAGCTTGAAGCACCGCGAGTATGTCGATGCGACACGGACTCTCGGAGCGCGCAACGGGTACCTCATGCTCCGCACGGTGCTGCCCGGCTGCCTCGCCCCCATCCTCGTGGTGGCCACGGTCGAGATCGGACATGTGATCGTCGCGGAGGCCGCGCTGTCGTTCCTCGGCCTGGGCACGCCGGCGAGCCTGCCGAGCTGGGGGCGCACGATCGCCGACGGACGCGACTACCTCATCGACGCCTGGTGGATCTCCACCTTCCCCGGCATCGCCCTCGCCGGGCTGGTGCTGACACTGGGGATCCTGGGCGACACCCTTCGCGACCGGTTCGACCCGAAGTTGAGGACCTCGTGATGATGCAGAGCACAGCAGACCCGATCCTCAGCGTCGAGCAGCTGCAGGTGGACTTCACCACCCGGCGCGGACAGGTCACGGCGGTCCGCGACGTCAGCATGACCGTGAACCGGGGGGAGACCGTCGCCCTGCTCGGCGAGTCCGGGAGCGGCAAGTCCGTCACCGCGCAGGCGATCATGGGGCTGCTGCCCCAGCGCTCCTCGCACGTGACCGCCACCTCCATCACGTACGACGGCAGGAACCTGCTCACCCTTCCTCCCGCCAAGGTCCGAGACCTGCGCGGTGCGGAGATCGCGATGGTCTTCCAGGACCCGCTGAGTTCGCTCAACCCCGTCATGCGCGTCGGCTATCAGATCTCGGAGGCACTGTGGCGCAAGGGGGGGATGTCCCGCCGGGCGGCGACCGCACGTGCGATCGAGCTGCTCGATCTGGTCGGCATCCCCGACGCGCGGCGCCGCATCGAGGACTACCCGCACCAGTTCTCCGGCGGCATGCGGCAGCGCGTCATGATCGCGATCGCGATCGCACGCCAGCCCCGGCTGCTCATCGCCGACGAGCCCACGACGGCTCTTGACGTCACGGTGCAGGCCCAGATCATGGAGCTCCTGCGCAGTCTGCAGAACGAGTTCGGCATGGCCCTGCTCCTCATCTCGCACGACCTCGGTGTCGTCGCGGATGTCGCCGATCGCATCTACGTCATGTACGGGGGCACGCTCGCGGAGCAGGGGCCCACCCGCGCCGTGTACGACCACCCCGCGCACCCGTACACCGAGGGCCTTCTCGCATCGATCCCCAGCGAGGCCGAGCCGGGCGAGCGCCTCACTCCGATCCCGGGCAGTCCTCCACTCCCCGGCGACGCATCCCCGGGATGCCGGTTCGCGCCGCGCTGCCGGTATGCCGCCGAGGTGTGCCGCACGACGACGCCCGTGCTGCGCACCCCCACCGGGTGGCCGCAGGTTCAGGCCGCCGCCTGCCATCGATCCGAGGAGGTGCTCACCCATGTCGGCTGATATCACTCCACTGCTGCAGGTCCGCGGTCTGCGCACAGAGTTCGCACTCAAGCGAAAGGGCTTCGAGCCGAAGCGGACCGTCACCGCGGTGGCGGATGTGTCGTTCGATCTCTTCGAGGGGCGCACGCTCGGACTCGTGGGCGAGTCGGGTTCCGGAAAGTCGACGCTCGCACGATCGATCATCGGCTTGAACCGGCCCGCGGCAGGCAGCATCGTCTTCGACGGCATGGAGCTGGTCGGCGCCGACGCCAAGACGCGTCGGCGCGCCGGCCGTGACATCCAGATGGTGTTCCAGGACCCGATGTCCTCGCTCAATCCGCGTCTCACCGCCGAGCAGGCGATCACCGAAGCGTGGCGGCTCCGGCCCGGCGTCGTCGACCGCAAGGACTGGAGTCGGCGAGCGAAGGATCTGCTCGATCGCGTCGGGCTCAACCCGGATCACGCGACGCGGCTCCCCCATCAGTTCTCAGGCGGTCAGCGGCAGCGGATCGGGGTCGCGCGCGCCCTCGCCCTCAACCCACGGATCATCATCTGCGACGAGGCGGTGTCGGCGCTCGACGTGTCGATCCAGGCGCAGATCCTCAACCTCCTGCTCGATCTGCAGAAGGAGTTCTCGCTCACCTATCTGTTCATCGCGCACGACCTGTCGGTGGTCCGGCACGTCAGCGACGACGTCATGGTGATGTACCTCGGATCCACGATGGAGCTGGGTGAGGCCCGCACCGTGTTCGACGAGCCGGGGCACCCCTACACGAAGGCTCTGCAGTCCGCGGTGCCGTCTCCGCGGCCCTGGAACGAGGCTGCACGCGAACGCATCGTCCTCGGCGGGGACCTCCCCTCGCCGGTGTCGCCGCCGAGCGGGTGCCCCTTCCGAACCCGCTGCTGGAAAGCACAGGACGTCTGCGCGGAGATCACACCGGATCTGCGCACTCCCGACGATTCCGGGCGACTCGTCGCCTGCCACTTCCCGGAGGTGTCTCCGCCCGTCGGAGCGCCTGCGTGAACGCGAGATCCCGATCTCGCACTGTCCCACCCACCCATTCGGTTCCCATGGAGGCAACCAGTGTTCAAGAAACAAGGCCCCGGCATCGCCGTCGGCGCCGCCATCGTCGCTGCGGCGTTGCTGCTGTCCGGATGCGCCGCAGACACCACCCCGAACGAGCCCGCCGCACAGCAGCTCGTCTATGCGCCGCAGAAGTTCCCGTCCACTCTCAACAACCATGCCTTCCCCGCCGAGGAATCGACCCAGGGCGTCGTCGACCAGGTCCTCGACACCCTCGTCACGCGAAACGATGACGGCGAAGTCGCTCCGCGTCTGGCGTTGTCCTGGGAGAACCCCGATCCGCTGACATGGGTCTTCGAGCTGCGCGAGGACGTCGTGTTCAGCGACGGCACGCCGTTCACCTCGACGGACGTCCGCAAGTCGATCGAGAACCACGTCGCGATCACGAGCGTGCTGGCGCCACTGTTGGCCGACGTGACCGACATCGACGACTCCGAACCCCACCGCCTCGTTCTGACGACGAACGAACCCGATGGAACCATCCTCGCGACGCTGTCGATCCTGTACGTCGGGCAGGGCGACGCCGTCAGCAGTGAGGACTACTGGAACAAGCCCGTCGGGACCGGCCCGTTCGTCATCGACACCTACGAGACGGATGAGCGCATCGTCCTCACTCGCAACGAGTCCTACTGGGGTGAGCCTGCGACCCTCGACACGGTGACGATCCGATCGATCCCGGAAGCGTCGGCGCGCATCGCCGCTCTGGAGACCGGCGAGGTCGACATGATCTCCAACGTCGCGCCCGACCAGTCGTCGACCGTCGCCGCGATCGACAACGTCCAGATGATCACGACGCCGAGCACGTTCTACTACCTGAACTGGTTCAACAACGCGCGCGAGCCCTTCACCGACGAGCGTGTGCGCCAGGCGTTGTGGCACGCCGCCGATCTCGAGACGATCATCCCTGCTCTCTTCGGCGACGCGGCCGTGCTCGCGCGCGCCCCGCTGTCGAGCGTCGTGTTCGGCGCTCCCGAGCTCGAGCCGTACACGTACGATCCCGAGCTGGCGAAGCAGCTCCTCGCCGACGCCGGCTACCCCAACGGGTTCTCCACGACGATGATCTGGCCGAACGACGCCGGCATCAACGTCGATCAGCTCGCGCAGACGCTCATCTCGGCCTGGGCCGAGGTCGGCGTGGAGGTCGAGCCGATCTCGCAGGAGCGCGCGCAGTGGACGGCCGACTTCAACGCGCTGGACTGGGACATGTCCCTCTTCGCGAACTCGACCGCGACCGGAGACGCCCACTACACCCTCGGGCGCCTGTACACGTGCGCGGCGAACCGTCTCGGCTTCTGTGACGAAGAGGTCGACTCGAAGCTCGTCGAGGCGAGGGGCGCCGTCGATCAGGATGAGCGTCGGGTGCTCTACCAGGACGTCTCGACGATCCTCTGGGAGCGCGCTGTGGGCATGTTCATCTCCGAGCTCACGCTGAACCTGGCCTACGAGGGGCACGTGACCGGCGTCTCGCTCCCGCCGACCGGCCGCATCCCGTTCAAAGACATCTCGATCTCGGACTGACCTGACCAGTCCGCTGATCCACGTGGCCGGTGTCGCATCGCGGCACCGGCCACGTGCCTTCCCCTTCCGGCCCGAGACGGGACACGCTGTGAGCCTTCCGAACATCCTCGTCATCCACTCCGACGAGCACTCCGCCGGCGCGATGGGAATCGCGGGGCATCCACAGGTCCAGACTCCCCACCTGGACCGCCTGGCGTGCCAGGGAGTCCGTTTCGAAAGCGCGTACTGCGCCAATCCGATCTGCGTGCCCTCGCGGCTGTCGATGCTCTCGGGCAAGTACGCGCACCAGATCGGCGCCTGGGACAACAACGTCACAGCGGGACGCGACTTCCGCTCCTGGGCGCACCATCTGCGAGTCGCCGAGTACGAGACGATCCTCGCCGGACGAACCCACATCGCGGGCGAGCATCGGATGATCGGTTTCGAGCGAAAGCTCTCCGACGACCTCCCGATCTGGCTCGAGCCGATCACATCCGGACCCGACCGGAGCCCGGACGGCCGCCGGTGGAGCAACTCGCATGTGACCGGCGCCCGCGGCGACAGTCACTTCAACACCCGGCACGACGAACTGCTCACCGAGCTGGTGTCGGACTTCTTGCGAAAGCGAACGGCCGAGCAGGAGCGACCCTTCCTGCTCTTCGCCGGGTACATGCATCCCCATTTTCCTCTGGTCGCTCCCCAGGAGCTCATCGATCGCTACGACCCGGCAGACGTGGTGCTGCCCCCGACCTGGCGCGAAGACATCACGGAGCAGCATCCCGTCATCGCCCAGCTTCGTAAGGCGTTCCGCAACGACGAGCCGCTCACCGAAGAGTTGGCCAGGTACGCGACGGTCTGCTATCTGGCGCTCGTCACGCACTTGGACGAGCAGGTCGGTCAGCTTCTCGACGTCCTAGACGAGTCGGGGTTGAGCGAGAGCACAGTGGTCATCTACACGAGCGACCACGGCGAGATGGCGGGCCATCACGGCATATGGCAGAAGAACTGCTTCTATGAGGATGCCGTGAAGGTACCGCTGCTGATGAGGATGCCCGGTCACGTCCGGGGCGAACTGGCCCGCGACGTCATCGGCGAGGATGTGAGTCACGTCGACCTGCTTCCGACCCTGAGGGACCTCGCACGACTGCCGGTCGACGATGCCCTGCCCGGCACGAGCCTGCTGACGCGTCCCGAGATCCGCCCGGTCTTCGCCGAGTACCACGCCCAGGGCATGACAGACGGCGCCTTCATGCTCAAGCACGGAAGGTTCAAGTACAACGAGTACGTCGGCCACGCGCCGCAGCTGTTCGACATAGCGGCAGATCCACTCGAGACGGTGGACCTGGCCGCCGATCCTGCATTCGCGGGCGTGCGGGAGGAGCTTCGCTCGCGCCTGGCTCAGATCGTCGATACGGCCGACGCCGACCGTCGCGCCAAGGCGGACCAGCAGCGTCGCATGGCGCCGTGACCCGACCTCGCGGTCAGCCGCCGATCGGCCGATACCGGAAGGGCTCCTGCTTGGACGGCGCGGCCGTCACGAGGATCGGCAGATGGTCGCTGCGGCCCTGCGGCAGCGTGGTGACCCGGTCGATGTGGAAGCCCACGCTCGTCGCGAAGTCGTAGTGGCCGCGGAAGAACTTGTAGCGCGTGTACGTGCGCGCATCGCTGAGGTTCAGCTCGAAGCCGGCGTCACGGACGCGCTGACCGAGGTTCTCTTTGAACACGGGGTAGTTGTAGTCGCCGACCATGAGGATCGGGAGGTCCTCGCCGAGGGTGGCGAGCTCCTCCAGCGCCGCATGGATCTGCTTGCGCCGCAGCGAGTTCAGCGCGGTGAGCGGCGCCGCGTGGAAGCTGGCGATGATGAACTGATGCCCGTCGTCGATGTCGCGGAGCCGGACCGCCAGCATCCGTTCCTCGGCGGGCTTGAGGACGCGATCGTGGAGTGACTTCTTCAACGCGAGGGCCCGGACCTCGAGGGCGGTGAAGGTGTTCTCGCGGTAATACACGGCCAGGCCCAGGCGGTTGCGCGCCGTCGCCTCGGCCAGCCGCAGGCCCGCGATCTCGTGCGGGAGACTCTCGGTCGCCGCCTCTTGCAGGCACAGGATGTCCGCCGAGCGGGACTCGACGAGGTGCTCGAGCTCGCCGACCGCCTTGTGCTTGTTGAGGTTGTACGAGATGACCTTCATGGCCCTCTCCACCCTACGCCCGCACCCCGCCCTCCTCGCGCGCGCCGTCTTCGCGCGCGGCCTCGCGGGTGATCGCCGCCACCAGATCATCCACGAGCTCGGCATCGACCTCGGCGGAACGCCACCGCGACCTCGGCGACCACCCGATCGCCGCACGACGCTCGACGATCGCCTTCGCAGACCCCGGATAGGTCGGCCCCATCCGCTGTTCGATCTCGACGAGCGCGCGCTGCAGCGCGACCACCCGCGGCGAGAGCCCCTCGACGGCGGCGAGTGCACCGAGCCGCGCGACGAGGTCGGGCGCGACGTTGACGACCCAGCCCGACAGCCCGGCGACCCCGACCTGCACCGACTCGGCGAAGTTCTCGATGCCGGCGTTGAACACGCGCAGGGGTGTCTCGGCCGCACCGGCGACGCGCGCGGCCATCCGATCCACGTCGTGGCTGGTCTCCTTGAAGAACACGAACCGACCGGTCGCGGCGAGCGCGGCGACCGTCCGCTCCGACAGCACCCGGTGGTACGGCAGCGGGCACTCGTAGACGCCGAGGTCCGCCTGGGGAACGACCTCCGCGATCGCACGGGCGACCTCGAGCAGTCGCGATTCGTCCTCGTCTTCGTCGAGCACCGCCGAGGCGATGAGGACGACGACATCCACGCCGGTGCGGGCGAGTTCGACCGCTTCTTCCAGGAGTCCCCGCCCGCCGACGACGGATGCCGCGACGGGCACCCGGCCCCCGCTGCGCCGCACGACGCGCGCGGCGACCGCGCGTCGCTCTGCCTCGGACAGTTCGTACATCTCACCGGAGAGCGCGACGGCGAACAGGCCCTCGGCTCCGTGATCGATCAGCCAGTCCACATACCGATCGAGCGCGTCGAAGTCGATCTCGTCGCTCGCGGTGAAGGGGGTCAGGACGACGGGCCAGGCACCCGGTGTAGCAGTCACGTGCATTCCATTCGTGTTCAGCGGGCCGGGTGCAGCAGCGCACGGCCCAGATCGAGTTCGGCGACGAGCTGGCCGAGCTGTCGCAGCGGCTCGCTCTCGTGATCTCCGATGGGCTCGGGTTTCCAGCGGCTGCGGGCACGCCACGTCAGCCGCGACGACGCATCGAGCAGGACCTTCGCCGAGGTCGGATACCGCAGGTTCACGCTGTGCTCGATCACGGTGAGCAGCTGCTGCACGCGCCGCACATCACCGGCATCCAGGTCGGCCGCGTTCCGGCACAACCAGGCGACGAGGTCCGGGTAGACGCTCGCGGCGTATCCGGACAGTCCCGCCGCCCCGACGCGCATCGACGGAACCAGCGAGGCGATCGCGGCGTTGTAGAGCTGCATCCGGGTGTCGCCGATCACATTGAGCCGCTCTGTCATGGTGACCAGCGAGTGGCTCGTGTCCTTGTAGAACGTGAACCGACCGGTCTGGGCGAGCCATCTCACGATGTGCACCGGCAGCAGACGTTTGAACGGGAGCGGGCACTCGTAGATGCCGAAGTCGACCCCGGGGTTGGCGTCGAGGATCCTTTCGACGGTGTCGATCCACGCCGACTCGGGAGCATCGGGCGCAGTGATCAGCGAACTGATGAGCACGACCGCGTCCACACCGGTCCCGGCGATCTGCGCGACCCGGTCGGCTTGGGCGCGCCACGCGCCACTCGCCGTCGCCGAGGCCACCACCGGCACGCGCCCGCCGGCCCGTTCCCGCACGCGCGTCGCGAGCGTGATCTGCTCGGTGCCGCTGAGGTCGTACATCTCGCTGGACAGCGAGACCGCGAACAGTCCGCCCACGCCGAGATCGACGAGCCAGTCCGTGTACGCGTCGAGGGCGTGGAGGTCGACCGACAGGTCGTCGCGGTAGGGCGTGAGCATGACGGGCCACGCCCCGCCCGGGAGCCGGTGCATTCTCATCCCTTCAGCGATCCGCTCACGAGGTCGAGCCGCCAGTACCGCTGGAGGAACAGGAACAGGAGGATGAGCGGGATGATGGCGATCAGGCATCCGATGATCACGAGGTTGTAGACGTTCAGCTGATCGGAGCCCTGGTTCATCATGGAGTAGAACCCCACGGTGAGCGGGAACGTGTCCTCTCGGCTGAGCATGATGTAGGGCAGCAGGAAGTTGTTCCAGATCGCCACGAACTGCAGCAGGAACACCGTGATCAGCCCCGGCACCATCGCGGGCAGACCGATCGAGCGGAACAGCCGCCACTCGTTGGCGCCGTCGATCCGTCCTGCCTCCAGAAGCTCGCTGGGCACGACCGCGCCGGCGTAGATGCGGGCGAGGTAGATGGAGAACGGGCTGATGGCGAAGGGCAGGAGCACCGACCAGTACGTTCCGGCGATTCCCACCTTCGACAGCAGCAGGTACTGCGGGATCGCGAGGACGACTCCCGGGATCAGCACCCCGATCAGCAGGAAGGTGAACACCACCTGCTTGCCGCGGAAGTCGTACTTGGCCAGCCCGTAGCCGGCCGCGGCGGCCACGGCGGTGGCCATGGCCGCGCCCCCGACCGAGAACAGCAGGCTGTTGCCTCCCCAGACGATGAAGGCCCCGTCGTTGAACCGCAGGAGGTCGCCGAGGTTCTGGAAGAACCCGCCGGTGAAGCTCGGGAGCAGCGTCGAGGTCGTGAACAGCTCGCCCGGGCCCTTGGTCGAGGCGGCGACGAGCCAGTAGACGGGGAAGAGCGCGTAGCCGGCGCCGAGCAGCAGAATCGCCGTCGGCCAGAACGCGGGCTTGGCGGGTGCACCCGCCTGAGCCGGTGCGGCACGCCTGGCCGATGTGGCACGCCTGGCCGATGTGGCACGACTGGCCGATGCGGTGGTGGCCGTGGTCATGATTCGCCTCCGAACGCGCGCGAGCGCATGAGTCGCAGCAACCCGAGGCTGGCGAGCATGGTGACGGCCGTGATGACGATCGCCGTCGCCGACGCCCCGTGCAGGTCGTTGGTCACGAACGCGTCGCGGTACACCAGCATCATCGGCACCCAGTCCGAGCTGATCGTGTTGGTGAGGGTCATCATCATGTTCGGCTCGCTGAACACCTGCAGGGCGCCGATGATCGTGAACAAGCCGGTGAGGATGACACCGGGGAGGATGAGCGGAAGCTTGATCCTCAGGGCGAGCTGCACTTCGGAGCACCCATCGAGCCGCGCCGAGTCGTAGAGCTCCTGCGGCAGGCCCCGCAGCGATGTGTACAGGATGACCATGTTGAAGCCGACGCCGCCCCAGACCGCGACGTTCGCGACGGCGAAGAAGATGCTCCCCGGCCCCATCGGGTCGGGCACCGGAGCACCGACCGTCGTCAGGATCTCCCCCAGCGGGCTGACGCCCGGCAGGTACATGAAGCCCCACATGAGGGCGGCGATGACGCCGGGCACGGCGTAGGGCAGGAAGATCGAGATGCGCGAGAACCGCGTGAGCCGGCTGGAGAGGTTGTCCAGCAGGAGGGCGAACACGACGGCCAGAGCCATCGTGAGCGGTACGGCGATCAGCGCGTACACGATCATTCGCCCGAACGACGCATACAGGGCGGGGTTCGTGAGGGTGCGTAGGTAGTTGTCCAGGCCCACGAACACGTCGGTGGCGACGCCGATTCCGGATGCCGGCACCCGCCGCCCCTGCAGGCTGAGGAAGACCGTGTAGATCAGCGGCGCGAACATGAGTCCGGCCGACAGCACGATGGCGGGAGCGACGAACAGCCAGGGCGCGGCGACCGGGCGCAGACGCTTGGTGGTGGTGGTGGCAGTCATGGGACCTCCGGGTGGGGCCGGTCTCCCGGCCCCACCGCTGTGGGTGCTAGCGGATGGTGAAGCCGAGCTTGGCCATGTCGTCGACGACGGCCTTCTGCACGGCGCTCAACGCGTCGCGGAACGACCCGTTCGAGGTGATCGCCCCGCTGAGCGCGTCGTTGAATGCGCTGTACGCGGTCGAGACGTTCGGACCCCACGTCACCGACACCGTCTCGGCGTCGATCTGCGCGGCGAGGTCGTAGTAGCCGCCCTGATCCGCGGCGAGCGCTGCGGGGATGGTGCCGCGCAGCTCGTCGAGTTCGCGTCCGGCGAGGTTCGCGGGCCAGATGCTCGCGTTCTCGATGTAGGCCTGCAGCGCTTCGGGCGAGTTGTTCAGCCAGATGGCGAACTCCCGCGCCTCCTTCTCGTGCTTCGTTCCGGTCGTGACGATCGTGCCCGAGCCGCCCAGCACGCCCGAGACGGCCTCGCCGTCGGTCCACTGCGGAATGCGGACCGCGCCCCACAGTCCTGCGGTGTCGGGAGCGTTCTGCAGGATGAGCGGCGGCGCCCACACGGCGCTGAGCCAGCTGGCCAGTGTGCCGTCGGCCAGCGCCGCCTGCCACTCCGGCGTCCAGGTCTTGAGCGTCGTGATGACGCCCTCGTCGACCAGTCCCTCCCAGTAGTCGGCGACCTTGCTGCTCTCCGCGCCGTCGATGCCGATCGACCAGGCGTTCTCGGACTGCGACCACCACTGCGCGCCGGCCTGCTGGCTGAGGGCGGCGAACAGCTGGGCATCGTTCGCGGGGAACGTGGCGAGGTAACGGCTCGGATCGTCCGCGTGGATCGCACGCGCCGCGTCGGCGTACTCGTCCCACGTCGTGGGCGCCTCGAGGCCGAGGGAATCGAAGATGTCGGTCCGGTAGAAGAGGAACTGCGGGCTCGTGCCCTGGGGAACGGCGTAGTTCGCACCGTCGAAGGTGGTCAGGTCCCACGCGGCGGGGGCGATCTGATCCTCGTACCCGCCGAAGGCGTCGGTGATGTCCGCGGCGATCCCGCCGACGATCAGGTTGGGCAGGTTCTCGTAGGTGGTGTTCGAGATGTCGGGAAGGCTGCCGGCCTCCTTGGCCGCCGACAGCTTGGCGACGATGTCGTTGGCGCCGACCGAGGTGTTCACCTCGACCTGCACATCCGGGTTCGCCTGGTTCCAGACGTCGACGATCTTCGCGATGTTCGGCGCCCACGACCAATAGCGCAGGACGATCGGCCCGTCCGACTCGGGGCCTGCGCCGGTCGTGCAGCCGGCGAGCAGCCCGACTGTGACACCGACGGTGAGGGCGCTGGCGAGAGCGCGCGACACTCTGCTGTTCATTGTCAACTTCCTTGTCGTGAATGAAGGGGCGACCCGATCGGTTTACCGGTCACCTTGGGTTACCGGTAAACTACAGATGAACCCGGCGCGGCGCAACCCTGTCGGCGCGGGTCAGGCCTGTCGGGCGGATCAGGCGCCGCAGGGCCCCGAGGATCCGCGCGCGATGAGGCGGCTGTGCGGATAGACCGGCATCGGCTCGCCCGGTCGCTCGATGAGCGTGAGCAGGCTGCGGGCGGCGACATGGCCGGCGCGGGTGAAGTCGATGCGCACCGTCGACAGCGGCGGCGAGAAGAACGCGGCCTCGGGGATGTCGTCGATGCCGACGACGCTCACATCCTCGGGCACCCGCGCGCCCCGTTCGGACAGGGCCCGCAGCACGCCGAGCGCCATGCGGTCGTTCGCCACGAAGATCGCGGTCGCATCCCCCACGTCGCCCGCGGCCATCACGTCGTACCCTGAGGCGGCCGACCAGTCGCCGTGGCCCAGCACGCGCGGAGGCACCGGCATCCGCTCGCGGTACACGGTCTCTCGGTTGCCCGCCGAGTCCCAGCCCCGCGGGCCGCCGACGAAGGCGATGCGCTCGTGCCCCAGCCCGATCAGGTGATCCATGACGAGGCCGGCCGCGATGCTGCGGTGCACGCCGTCGGGCGATGTCTCCTGGTCGCCGTTCACATCGAGGAACACCGGCATCCGGAATCGCACGCGTGCAAGCGCCTCGCGCACGTTGCTCGTGGGCGAGGTGGCCAGCACCCCCGCGATGTCGGTCGCGTTGATCCTCTCGAGCGCCGCCGCGATGCCATCGACGTCACCGAGCGGATCGACGGTGACGATCTCGAGCAGGTAGCCCGCTTCCTCCGCGACCTCGGAGATCCCGCGCAGGACCTTGCTCGTACTGGACTCGAACGTCTCGTACCCGACGACGCCGATGCGCTTCTGCTGCGAGCGCGCGAGCGCGCGCGCTCCGACGTTCGGGCGGTAGTTCAGGCGGCGGAGCTCCTGCTCGACGCGCTCCCGCGTCTCGGGGCGCATGCCGCCGAGGCCACGCAGCACCTTCGACACCGTCTGGTGGGAGACACCGGCGGCCTTGGCGACGTCGTAGATGGTCGCGGGGCGGTCAGGGCGTGCGCGGGACATATGTCGCCCAGGTTATCGGTAACCCGTCGCGCCCGCGCGTCAGCACGTCGGTCGCGCCCGGCGCCCCCGCGCGCCCGGCCTGCTGCTCAGTCGTCGAGCGTGCGCCGCGCGCGGGTCTGGTCGGCACGTGTCGCGAGCAGCTCGTCGGCGGGATATCCCACCTCGGTGAGGGTGAGGCCGCGCGCGGCGAGCACCTTGAAGTCGCTCGTGCGCTCGCGCGCATCGCGGATGTCGACGACGTCCTCGGCGTCGAGTCGCCCCTCGCCCACCGCGACGCACGCGCCCACCAGCGCGCGGACCATGCTGTGACAGAAGGCATCGGCCTTGACGTTCGCGACCAGGATGCCGTCGTCGCCGCGTCGCCAGTCATACTCCAGGAGGGTGCGGATCGTGGTGGCCTCTTCGCGCCACTTGCAGTACGCCGCGAAGTCGTGCAGGCCCCGCAGCGACCGGGCGGCCTCGTCCATCGCGTCGACGTCGAGCGCGGCGTTCACGGTGGTCGTGTTCGCGCGGGCCAGCGGGTGGTAGCCGGCGACGCGATCGGCGACGCGATACTCGTAGCGGCGCCAGACGGCCGAGAAGCGGGCGTCGAAGCCCTCGGGGGCGACGCCGGTGCGGTGCACGGCGACGTCCGGGTACTGGCCGAGCACCCCGTTGATCCGGCCGGCGAGCGCGGCGGGGTCGGGGTTGCGGCTCTTGCCCAGGCGCACGAGCTGTGGTGCGGTCAGGTCGAGGTGGGCGACCTGACCCGCCGCGTGCACGCCGGCGTCGGTGCGGCCGGCGACCACCAGCTGCGGATCGCCGCCGAGGATCCGGCCGATCGCGGCCTCGAGCGTGCCCTGCACGGTGCGCAGGCCGGGCTGTCGCGCCCAGCCACGGAATCCCGTGCCGTCGTAGGCCAGGTCGAGTCGCAGCCGCACGGAGCCAGCCTATCGGCGCCGTGCGCCGCGGCATCCCCGCGGCAGCCCGGGCGGCCCGCGGCGGCATCCCCGCGGCAGCCCCGGTTGGCACCCGGCACCGGCAGCCCGCGGCAGCCCGGGCGGCACCCGGGGCGCGGGCGCGGCCGGGCGCCCGGCGTCAGTCCTCGAAGATCTGGCCGACGGGCTCGCGCTTCTCGGCCTGGAAGCGGTCCTCGGTGCGCCCCTGCGCCCAGTACGCGGACAGGGACAGCGCCCGGCGATCCAGCGCCCACTCGGACTGCAGCACGCGTCGCAGCGTCTTCATCGCCTCGCGCTCGCCGTGCGCGAAGACCTCGACGGTCTCGGTCGGCACCGGCAGCGCGGTCACCGCGTCGACCAGGACGGTTCCGTAGCCGGCGACCGCGCCGTCCGCGCCGCGCCGGTGCAGCCACCGCACCTCGACGCCGGCGGGCGCCGCGATCTCGATCTCGTCGTCCGCGGATTCCACCTCGATCAGCGCAAGGCCGCGCGCGGACGGCAGCAGCGCCTCGATCGCGGCATCGATCGCCGGGATCGCCGAGTCGTCCCCGAAGAACAGGTGCTCGACATCGTCCTGCGTCGGCGTGAACTGCCCGCCCGGGCCCGAGAAGGCCACCTTGTCGCCGATGGAGGCCGTGGCCGCCCACGGCCCGGCGATGCCCTCGTCTCCGTGCACGACGAAGTCGACCGCGATGCTGGCGCCCTCGGCATCCACTGATCGCACGGTGTAGGTGCGGCGCACCGGCAGATCCTCGGGCGCGAGCGTCGCGCGCAGCGCGTCGAGGTCGTACGGGGGCTCGAGGCCGAGGTCGGGCTTGGCGAAGAGGATCTTGATGTACTTGTCGGTCTGCGCGAGGCGCTCGGGGTCGATCCCCGCCAGGAAGTCGGCGAACCCCGGACCCCCGAGGTGGATGCGCACGAGGTGCGGCGTCAGCTGCTCGGTGCGGACGACCTCGAGCACGCGCTGCACGCGCACCGGACGGGCTCCGCCGCGTCCGCCACGACCTTCGGGGCGGCCTCCGCGGCCCTCGGGGCGGCCTCCGCGGCCCTCGGGGCGTCCGCCGCGCTCGGCCCGTGCTGCATTGATGTCGTTGCTCATCGAGTTCCTCCCGTGTGGACCGCGTCGGCGCGGTCTGCCGGCCGTGCCACCCCGGGGCGACCGCGACCACCGCGCCGCGGAATACCCACGCGAGCGCTCTCCCCGAGCCTATCCAGGTCCGGGATGCCGGGGGCGCAGGCATTGCCTGCACGCACGGGCCTGCTGACCGCGGCGCGCGGCCGTCTCAACCGTTGCGCTATGCGCAACCGGGTTGCACATCATGCACTGCCGTGGAATCGTGTCATCGACGAGCCCACCCACCGGAGGAACCATGAGCGATCTCGACGTCGTGTGCGTCGGCGAGACGATGGCTCAGATCACCCCGGCGGATGCCGGCAGCGTCGAGTCCGCCGAGCTGTTCCGCGTGACGGCCGGCGGCGCCGAGTCCAACGTCGCCATCGGCCTGGCGCAGCTCGGCAACCGGGCGGCCTGGCTGGGCAGGGTCGGCGCCGACGCGCTCGGCCGGCGCGTCGTCGCCGGGCTCCGCGCCGAGGGCGTGGACACCCACCTCGCCCGGACCGACGAGGCCGCTCCCACCGGGATGTTCGTGAAGGCACCCGGCCCCGAGGGCAGCGTCGTGACCTACTACCGTCGCGACTCGGCGGGGTCGCGTCTGGCCCCGGCCGATGTCGAGAGCGCACTCGCCGGCCGAACCCGGCACGTGCACCTCTCCGGCGTGACCGCCGCCCTGTCGCCGTCCGCGCTGGCGGCCACGCGTGCAGCGCTGGCGATCGCGCGCGACCGCGGGATCACGGCATCGTTCGATGTCAATCATCGGCCCGTGCTCTGGCCCGATGCCGCGGTCGCGCGCGACGTGCTCCGCGAGCTCGCGGCGGCGGCGACCGTCGTGTTCGTCGGCCTGGACGAGGCCCAGCGGCTCTGGGGCGTGGACACGCCCGCGGACTGCCGCGACCTGCTGCCCGGCGTCGCCCACCTGGTCGTCAAGGACGGAGCCGTCGAGGCGATCGAGTACGGGGATGCCGGCAGGACCGCCGTCCCCGCCCGACCGGTCGACGTGGTCGAGGCGGTTGGCGCCGGCGATGCGTTCGCCTCCGGCTGGCTGCACGGACTCCTCGCCGGCGAGGACGCGACGACCCGGCTGCGGTTCGGCCACCTGATGGCCGCACGGGCGCTCACCTCGCGCGGCGACTACGCGCTCGGTGCGATCGACCCCGAGGCGCTCGGCACCCGTGCACGGCGGGAGTGGGCCGCGTGATGCGCGGGGGACGTGGGACCGCGGCCCGTGGTGGCCGAGGCGGCGCCGAGCGGGCGCGTCGTCCCGGACGGGGGCGCTGACGATGTCGCAGTCCGTCGACCGCGCCCTGACGATCGTCTCGCTGTGCGCCGAGCATCCGCGCACGCTCGGCGAGCTCGCCGCGCACCTGGATGTGCACCGCTCGACGGTCCTGCGGCTGCTGCAGACGATGGAGCGGCGCGGGTTCATGCGCCGCGGCGGCGATGCGACGTGGCAGGTCGGGCTCACCCTGACGGGAGTCGCGCTCACAGCGCTCGACGCTCTCGAGCTGCGGGGCGTCGCGCAGCCGCATCTGCGCGCGCTGTCCCGGGAGTTCGGGCACACGGTGCACCTGGCCGAGCTCACCGGATCCGACATCGTCTACGTCGACAAGATCGAGGGCCGCGGCGCGGTGCGCATGCAGTCCCGGATCGGAGCGCCCGTCATCGTGCACACGGCCGCTGTCGCGAAGGCGATCCTCGCCTCGTCCGAACCGGGCGTGCGCGACGAGCTGCTGCGCGGTGCGACGTTCGAGCGGCACACCGACACCACGATCACCGACCGCGATGCGTACCTCACGGTCCTCGAGGCGGTCCGCGGACGCGGCTGGGCCGAGGACGACGGGGAATGGGAGAGCTACCTCAGCTGCGTCGCCGTTCCGGTCTTCGACCACAGCGGGTCGGCGCGCGGGGCGCTGTCGGTGACGGCGCTGCGCGACATCGAGCCCCTGGACCAGCTGCGCGACCGCATTCCGCGGATCGCCGAGGCCGCGCGGGAGATCTCCCGCCAGATGGGATGGAAGGAACCGACGCCATGAGCAGTTCGACCGAGTTCTTCGAGGGGCACTTCGCGCGCTCGCGCACGATGGTCATCCTCCGCTCGTACACGCCCGAAGAGACGGTGGCGCTGTGCGAGCGCGCGTACGAGGGCGGTGCCGGCCTGGTAGAGGTGCCCGTGCAGTCGCCGGACGCCTTCCCCTCCCTGCGCGCCGCCGTCGAGTGGGGTCGTCGCCGCAGCGTGGTCATCGGGGCCGGGACGGTGACCACGCCGGCTCTGGTCGCCCAGGTCGCCGACGACGGCGCCGCGTTCACGGTCGCTCCGGGATTCGACCGCGACGTGGCCGCCGCGGGCGAGGCCCTCGACATCCCGTACCTGCCCGGCGTCGCCACTCCCACCGAGGTGCAGTCGGCGCTGGCGGCCGGGTTCACATGGCTTAAGGCGTTCCCCGCGTCGATCCTGACGCCGGCGTGGATCACCGCGATGCGCGGGCCGTTCCCCACCGCGCGCTTCGTGGTCACCGGCGGGGTGAGCGTCGACAACGCCGAGCAGTTCCTGCGCGCCGGGGCGTCAGGGGTCTCGTTCGGCGGAAGCTTCGCGGACGCGGATCCCGCGCGCGTGCGCGCGCTGAGCACGGCCTCCGCCTGAGCCGGGTGCCGGGCCTGAGCGGCCTGCGCGGGCTGCGGGGGCCGGGGCGGCCCGGGCGCTACAGGGCGGCCTCGACCTCGGCGCGCGTCGGGGGGTTCGCGCCCACGCGCGAGACGGTGATCCCGGCCGTGATCGCCGCGCGGCGCAGCGCGCGCTCGAACGCAGCGGCGGACTCGAACAGCAACGGGTCGTCCAGCGCGCTGGAGATCAGGCTCGCCATGTAGGCGTCGCCGGCGCCGATCGTGTCGGCGACCGGGACGATCCACGCCGGCAGCTCGATGATGCCGCCCGGACCGAGGGCCATCACCCCCGAGCCGCCCCGCGTCATCACGACCAGCCGTGGCCCGTGCGCGGACAGCTCGGCGAGCACCTGCTCGGCGATCATCCCCGGATACAGCCACGCGGCATCCTCGTCGCTGAGCTTGACCAGATCCGCGGATCCGAGCACCTGCCCGACGCGCCGCACCGCAGCGTCGTGGTCGCCGACGAGCGCCGGGCGGATGTTCGGATCCAGGGTCACGAGCGCCCGCCCCGCGGCGGCGCGCTGCAGCGCGGAGACCACGGCATCCCCGCCCGGCTGGAGGAACAGCGCGATCGACCCGCTGTGCACGAGCGCGACGTCCTCGAGCGTCGGAGCAGACACGGACCAGTCGATGTCGAACTCGTACTCCGCGGCGCCTCCGGCACCGATCCGCGCGTGCGCGGTCGCCGTCGCCGCCTCGGTCCACGAGTCGGCCGTGATCGCCGCCCCCGACGCGGCGACGTGCTCGGCGATCCGGGCGCCGCGATCGTCCCGCCCGATCCGCGTGAGCAGATGCACCTCGTGCCCCTGTCGCGCCACGCCGACCGCGACGTTGGCGGGACTGCCGCCGACCAGCTCGCGCACGCGTCCGCCCGCCTCGACGATGTCGATCAGCGCCTCGCCGATCACCAGCACCCGTGCATCCATGCCTCTGTCTTACCCCACCGTCCCGCCGCGCGGCAGGGGGATGCCGCGCCCGCGCCCCGTCCTCCACCGTGGATCGGGCCTCCGCCGTGGATCGGGCGCCCAGGGTGCGAACGTAGACTGGCGGGGTCCGCCGAGCCGCACGTGAACTGCCGATGACACCTGCTCCCCCCACCCGCTTCGCGGGGCTCGACGGCCTGCGCGCCATCGCGGTGCTGCTGGTCGTCGTCTACCACCTGTTCCCCGCCTGGATGCTCCAGAGCGGGTTCATCGGCGTCGACGTCTTCTTCGTGATCTCGGGCTTCCTGATCACCTCGCTGCTGCTGCGCGAACGCGCCGCGACCGGCACGATCGCGCTGCGCCCGTTCTGGATGCGTCGCGCCCGCAGGCTGCTCCCGGCCCTCGTCCTGGTCGTCACCGTCTCGGCGACGGCGGCGTGGCTCATCGGCGGCGACGTGCTCGTCGGACTCGGCCTGCAGGTCGCCGGCGCCGCGACCTTCTCGTACAACTGGACCGCCGTCGCCGGGGGCGCCTCGTACTTCGCCGCGTCGCAGCCCGAGGTGTTCCGCAACCTCTGGTCACTCGCCGTCGAGGAGCAGTTCTACCTGCTCTGGCCGCTACTGCTGCCGCTGTTCCTGCTGCTGCGTCGACGCTGGATGCGGGTGGCCGCCGCGCTCCTGCTCGCCGCGGCGTCGGCGACCTGGGCGCTGTCCTCGATCGCCGCCGGCGCCGACATCACCCGCGTCTACTACGGCACGGACACACACGCGTTCGGCCTTCTGCTGGGCGTCGCGCTCGCGTTCACGCTTCACGGCGTCGCCGCCCGCCGCGCCTCGGGCTCGGGCGTCGGACCCGTGTGGGGCGTCGTCGCCGGCAGCGCCGCGCTCATCGCCCTGATCGCCGTCGCGATCGCCGCCCCCACCGAGGACGGCGTCACCTTCCCCGGCACCCTCGTCGCGGCCTCGCTGCTGTCGGCCGCGCTCATCGCGGTCGGCGTGCAGCCCGGCTCGTGGTTCGGCCGCGCCCTCGACGTCGCCCCGCTGCGCTGGATCGGCGAGCGCTCCTACGGGATCTACCTCTGGCACTGGCCCCTCGTGGTCCTCCTCACCTACGCCCTGACCCGCACCACGGCGGATGCCGGTGTCCCCGTGCTCATCGGCCTGCTCAGCCTCGCCCTCACCCTCGTGCTGGCCGAGCTGTCGTACCGCCTCGTCGAGCAGCCGGTGCGGCGCCACGGGTTCCGCGGCGTGTGGGCCCGCGTCCGCGGACGCCTGTCGTCGACGCCGGCGCGGCGCTTCAGCGCGGTCACCGCCCTGGCGGCCGGCGTGCTGGTGCTCGGCGGGACGACCGCGGCCGTCGCGGCGGCTCCGCCGATGACCTCGAGCGAAGCCGTCGTCGCCGAAGGCAAGGCCGCGCTGGAGGCGGCGTCGCCCTCGCCCTCCCCGGCGCCGACGCACATCGCCGGCGCCGCGCTGCGCTCCGACGCCGATCCGCTGCCGCCCGAGTGCCCGTCCGTGAACCTGTCGTCGGAGACCGGGGTCTGCGTCGCCCCCGACGGCCGCCCCCGCCCGCCCGCGCCCGCGCACGTGGACGGGCAGCGCATCAGCGCCGTCGGCGACTCGGTCATGCTGGCCTCGGCGCAGGGACTGCTCGAGGAGTTCCCGGGCATCGAGATCGACGCCGAGGTGTCGCGGTCGATGTGGGCCGGCGCAGGCATCGTGCAGAAGCTCGCGGCGCGCGACGCGCTGCGCGACTACGTCGTCATCGCGCTCGGCACGAACGGCCCGGTCGACGCGTCGTCACTGTCCGCGCTGCGCGAGGCCGTCGGTCCCGAGCGTGCGCTCGTGCTCGTGAACGCCCACGCGCCGCGCAAGTGGATCGCCGGAGTCAACCGCGACCTGGCCGCGTTCGCGGACGCGCACCCGGGCGTCGTCGTGGCCGACTGGACGAGCGCGATCGCCGGGCACGAGGATCTGCTGGCGGGCGACGGCATCCATCCCGGCACCGCGGCCGGACGCGTCTTCGCGGATGCCGTGGCCGCGGCCGTCGAGTCCATCGAGAATCAGCACGCGCAGCTGACCTACCAGATCCAGCTCGCCCAGTGGGTCACGTCCCGAACGTTCCCCGCCGAACCCGCACCCGCGCGCTGAGCGGGTCAGAGCCGCTGGACGAGAGCGACGGAGCGCTCCGTCGCGGCGAAGCCGAGCCGCTCGTACAGCGTGTTCGCACCCGTCGGGCTGTCGGTGTCGACGTCGAGGACGGCCTTCTCGAGTCCCGCGGCGCCGATGGCCTCGAGAGCGCGCGCGATGACCAGGGGCGCGAGGCCGCGCCCGCGGTGCGAGCGGACAACACCGATCAGGTCGATGTACGAGTTGCTCGCGCCCATCGTGACCCAGTCGTCCTCGTTGACCGACGCGAGGCAGAAGGCGACGATGCGGTCGCCGTCCAGGGCGAGGCGGGAGAGGTCGGGACGGAAGAACTCGCCGCCGACGAACTGGGCCCAGCGCTCCGGGACGCTCGGGAGGCTCCCCCAGTGATCGCGGAACGCGTCGTTGCGCGCGTCGAGCGCCGCGGCATCGCGCGCACGCTCGTACGGGACGACGGTGATGCCCTCCGGCGCGTCGCGCTGCGGCGCCGGAACCGTCATGTCGCGGACCATCGTGGCGAACCATCGTTCGGGGCGGAAGCCGGCGGCCTGCGCGATCCGGTGCTGGTCGGCGTTGGCGTCCTCCGCGTAGATCTTCAGGTCCGCGGTGGCGCCCTCCCCCAAGCCGGCGACGGCCTCCGCGATCAGCTGCCGGCCGCGCGCGTGCTGCCAGGCGAGCACCTGGGTGCCGATCCCGCGTCGCCGCCAGTCCGGGTGGACCGCGCCGGTCAGGTAGGCGTTGAGCACGCCGCCCTCGCGGGAGGGGTGCAGCAGCGCGCTGCCGACGGCGACGACGGCGCCCTCGGCCGTCTCGGCGAGGATCGTGTCTCGCGCGTTGTCGAAGTGGGACAGTTCGAACGTGTCCGCGATCTCCGAGCGCGGCGTGGTCCAGGTGGGGTGGTCGACCGCGTCGGCCGCCGCGATCACCGCGTGGATCGCATCGATGTCGTCGCGCGTCGCCCCACGCCAGGTCGCGATCTCGGGGTGCTGCGCCGTCGGGACGGGGATGTGCTCGCTCACAGGAGAACACTACGCGCCTCGGCACGCAGCGAGGCCCGCACCCCCGGAAGGGGTGCGGGCCTCGCGAGCAGTGCGGCGAAGGAGTCCTACTCGGACTTCTCCTCGACGGCGTCTTCGGCGGCGGCCTCAGCGGCGGCGCCCTCCTCCTGCGACTCGGCGCCGGCCTCGGCCGACTCGTCGGCGGCGGCGTCGGCCTCGACGGTCTCGTCGGCCTCGGCGGCGGGAGCGGCCGCGGCCTTCTTCGACGATCCTTCGGCGGACTCGGTACGGCGCTTCGGCTTCGGGGTCACCGGCTCGAGCACGAGCTCGATGACGGCCATGGGGGCGTTGTCGCCCTTGCGGTTGCCGACCTTGGTGATGCGCGTGTAGCCGCCCTCGCGCTCGGCCACGAGCGGAGCGATCTCGGCGAACAGGACGTGCACGACTTCCTTGGAACCGATGACCGACTGCACGCGACGGCGCGCGTGCAGGTCACCGCGCTTGGCGAACGTCACCAGGCGCTCGGCGAACGGACGCAGGCGCTTGGCCTTGGTCTCGGTCGTCGTGATCGACTTGTGCGTGAACAGAGCCGCCGCGAGGTTCGCAAGCAGCAGGCGCTCGTGGGCGGGGCCGCCTCCGAGGCGGGGACCCTTCGTGGGCTTGGGCATGTCAGTTACTCCAGTTGAAAGATGTCAGCGACTACTCCGGGCGGACCGGGGTCCGCTCAGATGGTCTCGTCTTCGTAGCCGCCGTAGAAGTGCGCGCCGTCGAACCCGGGGACCGAGTCCTTCAGCGACAGGCCGAGCGACACGAGCTTGTCGCGCACCTCGTCGACCGACTTCTGACCGAAGTTGCGGATGTTCATGAGCTGCGTCTCCGACAGGGCGACCAGCTCGGACACCGTGTTGATGCCCTCGCGCTTGAGGCAGTTGTACGAGCGGACCGACAGGTCGAGGTCCTCGATCGGCATGGACAGCTCGTTGGTGAGCACCTCGGCGACCGGCGCGGGGCCGATCTCGATGCCCTCGGCCTCGACGTTCAGCTCGCGCGCGAGACCGAACAGCTCGGTCAGGGTGCGGCCGGCCGACGCGACGGCGTCGCGGGGGTCCATCGACGACTTGGACTCGACGTCCAGGACGAGCTTGTCGAAGTCGGTGCGCTCACCGGCACGGGTGGCGTCGACGCGGTAGCTGACCTTGAGCACCGGCGAGTAGATCGAGTCGATCGGGATCTGACCCGCCTCGGCGTACTCGTTGCGGTTCTGGGTGGCCGACACGTAGCCGCGGCCGCGCTCGATCGTGAGCTCGAGCTCGAACTTGGCCGAGTCGTTGAGCGTCGCGATGACCAGCTCGGGGTTGTGCACCTCGACACCGGCGGGCGCGGAGATGTCCGCGGCCGTGACCTCACCGGCACCGGTCTTGCGCAGGTACGCGGTGATGGGCTCGTCGCGCTCGCTCGAGACGACCAGCTGCTTGATGTTGAGGATGATCTCGGTGACATCCTCCTTCACACCGGGGATGGTGCTGAACTCGTGCAGCACGCCGTCGATGCGGATGCTGGTGACCGCGGCACCCGGGATGGACGAGAGCAGGCTGCGACGCAGCGCGTTGCCGATGGTGTAGCCGAAGCCGGGCTCCAGCGGCTCGATGATGAACCGGCTGCGGAACTCGCCGATCTTCTCCTCGGTCAGAGTGGGACGCTGTGCAATGAGCACTATGTGTTCCTTTCAGTCACGTGACCGCTATATGACACGTGCAGTGGGTGAGGTGTTGAGTTTTTGACGGGCGAATGGATGCCGGGGCGCTGAGCCCACGGCATCCACTCGCGAAGCGATATGTCAGACGCGGCGGCGCTTCGGCGGGCGGCAGCCGTTGTGCGCCTGCGGGGTGACGTCCTGGATGGACCCCACCTCGAGGCCGGCGGCCGTCAGCGAGCGGATCGCGGTCTCGCGGCCCGAACCCGGACCCTTCACGAAGACGTCGACCTTCTTGACGCCGTGCTCGGCGGCCTGGCGGGCGGCGGACTCCGCGGCCATGCCGGCCGCGTACGGCGTCGACTTGCGCGAGCCCTTGAAGCCCACGCCACCCGACGAGGCCCACGCGATGACGGCGCCGGACGGGTCGGTGATCGAGACGATCGTGTTGTTGAACGTCGACTTGATGTGGGCGTGGCCCAGCGCGATGTTCTTCTTCTCCTTGCGGCGCGGCTTGCGCGCGGCGGACTTGGCCTGTGCCATGTTGCGTTCTCCCTAAATCCTGGGGGCCGCGCCTTAGCGCGCCTTCTTCTTGCCGGCGACGGTGCGCTTGGGGCCCTTGCGGGTACGCGCGTTCGTCTTCGTGCGCTGACCGCGCACCGGGAGGCCGCGGCGGTGACGCAGACCCTCGTAGGAGCCGATCTCGACCTTGCGGCGGATGTCGGCGGCCACCTCGCGGCGGAGGTCACCCTCGACCTTGTAGCTGGCCTCGATGTGATCGCGCAGCGCGATCAGCTGTTCGTCGGTGAGGTCCTTGACGCGGATCGACTCATCGATCTCGGTGGCCGTGAGGATCTCGACCGACCGGGTACGGCCGATGCCGTAGATGTAGGTGAGGGCGATCACCACGCGCTTGTCACGCGGGATGTCAACGCCGGCAAGACGTGCCATGCGATTGTCTCCTAGGAGTCAGTGGAGGTGTGGAGCAGGACCGGTGCCCGGGCCTCCGCCCGAGGTGTCCCCCGCTTCCGCGGGTTCTGGTCCTGCCGTGTGTGTCCCGGTGATCGAGTGCCGCCGCAGAGCGGCGGTGTATCGAGATCGGGACGGTGTCTCTTCGTGTTCAGTTGTGAGTTCTCGGGTTCGAAACGCGCCGCCTGCGGCGGCGCGGCTCAGCCCTGGCGCTGCTTGTGACGCGGGTTCGACTTGCAGATGACCATGACGCGACCGTGGCGACGGATGACCTTGCAGTGGTCGCAGATGGGCTTGACGGAGGGATTGACCTTCATGATTTCCTGATTCGCTGTCTTCGTCCGGGTCGATGATCTCGATGCACGCGCGGCGTGCAGCACTCGATCGCCGATCCGGCGTTACTTCTCGACCGGTCTAGCGGTAGCGGTAGACGATGCGGCCGCGGGTGAGGTCGTAGGGCGAAAGCTCGACGACAACGCGGTCCTCGGGGATGATGCGGATGTAGTTCTGCCGCATCTTTCCGGAGATCGTCGCGAGGACCTTGTGCCCGTTGCTCAGCTCAACGCGGAACATCGCGTTGGGCAGCGCCTCGGAGATCACGCCCTCGATCTCGATGACACCGTCTTTCTTAGCCATAGCCTCGCTGACGCTTGTGCAGACCGGTCGATCTGCGGTGGATGGGATGCTGGTGCCGCGACACGCCAATGAAGGCGCGTGGCACCAAAGATCCAGTGTACGTGGTAACGAGACACCCGGCAACTCGCGGGCAGGACGCCGGTCGGGCGGGTCGCCTCTCGCGGCAGGAGGGCCGGGGCCCGAAGGCCCCGACCCTCCCGTCAGCGATGGACGAGTCCGCGGATCACACCGCGTTCTCGCGGCGGCGGACCACCAGGGCGAGACCGAGGAGCAGCAGCACGGCACCCGTCACGGGCAGGCCCCAGGCGAGGTTTCCGCCCGAATCGGGCAGCGCCCCTTCGAGCAGGACCAGGCCGGCGTCCCACGTCGGGTCGATACCCTGCGTGGCCAGGATATCGGCGAGCGAGTACTCCGTGGTCAGCGATCCGTTGGAGTCGTCGAGCACGAACGGCGCGGTCAGGCCGGTCGCCGGGTACGCGTTCGAGTCCGAGGCCCCGTCCGTTCCGGCCAGGGCCGCGGTGAACCGGTAGAGCGCCGCCTGCTCGGCCGTCAGCACGAACCGCACCTGGTAGGTGCCGGCCGGCAGCTCGTCGAACACGTACCGCCCGTTGCGGTCGGTCGTGGTGGTCGCGATGACCGTGCCCGCGCCGTCCCGCAGCTCGACGGTGACACCCGCGACCGGGGGCTCTCCGGCGTCCTGGACGCCGTTCTTGTCGGAGTCGAGCCACACCTTGTCGCCGATCGCGTACGTCTTGGTGACGAACCCGAAGTCGAGCGTGTCGTCGCGGTCGCCGTCGCCGGTGAGGTCACCGCTCGTGGCCTCCCACGTGGACGAGTCGCGCGCGGGATCCCCGCCGGCGCCGGGCCGGGTCGGAGCGTACGGCGACAGCGCCTCGACGGTGTCCGGGTCCTCGCGGTCGATGCGGACCGTGTAGCCCGAGCCCGGCGGCAGGGCCGGGAGGTTCTCGAACGTGTACCGGCCGTCCTCGTCGGTCACGGCGGGGGGCACGATCACGCCGTCGATGCCGCGCACCGGCTCGCCGTCGGGTCCGACGACGACCAGACGCACGCCCGGGATGCCGGGCTCACCCGGATCCTGCACGCCGTCCCGGTCGCGGTCGACCCACACGAAGTCGCCCACCGACACGGACTTCCGGATCACACCGGCATCCCAGGTCGGGTCGACGCCCTGCGTCGCCGTGAACGGCCGGTCGGCGTAGCCCGGGTCGAGCGCGGCGTTCTCGTCGTTCAGGACGATCACCCCGGTGCGCCCCGTCGCAGGGTCGGCGTTCGAGTCGGCACCCGCGTCACCGGAGCCGGTCGAGGTGAAGGCGAAGATGTGCGCCTGCTCGTCGCTCAGCGTGAACTGCACGCGGTACTGGCCGGCGGGGAGCCCGTCGAAGAGGTAGCGGCCGTCCATGCCGGTCACCTGCGGGTCGACACCGGGCACCGGGGCGCCGTCGGCGTCGAGCAGGGTCACGGTCACACCGCTGAGCGGCAGCTCGCCGTCGGCGAAGTCCTGCACGCCGTCACGGTCGGAATCCAGCCAGACCACGTCGCCGATCGCATACGTCTTGCTGACGAACCCGAAGTCGAGCGTGTCGTCGCGGTCGCCGTCCTCGGTGAGGTCGTCGCGCGAGGTCGCCTCCCACGTCGACGAGTCGCGCGCGGGGTCCTCGCCGGCGCCCGGCCGGGTCGGCACGTAGGGCGACAGCGCCTCGACGGTGTCCGGGTCCTCGCGGTCGATGCGGACCGTGTAGCTCGAGCCGTCCGGCAGCGCCGGCAGGTTCTCGAACGTGTAGCGGCCGTCCTCGTCGGTCACGGCGGGGGGCACGATCGCGCCGTCGACGCCGCGCACCGGCTCGCTGTCGGGTCCGACGACGATCAGGCGCACGCCGGGGATGCCGGGCTCGTCCGGATCCTGCACGCCGTCCCGGTCGCGGTCGACCCACACGAAGTCGCCGACCGACACGGACTTGCGGATGACACCGGCATCCCACGAAGAGTCGACGCCCTGCGTGGCCGTGAACGGCTGGTCGCCGTACTCCGTGTCCAGGCGCGTGTTGGTGTCATCGAGGATGAACCGGATGGTCTCCCCCGTGAGCGGGTCGGCGTCGGAGTCGGCGTGGTCGTCGCTGCGGTCGCGCTGCGTGAACGCGTAGCGCACGGCGTCGGCGTCCGACAGCGTGAACCGCACCTGGTACTCGCCGGCGAGCAGGCCGTCGAACAGGTACCGGCCGTTCGCGTCGGTGACGTCGGTCGCGAGGACCGTGCCCTCGGCGTCGAGCAGCTCGACGGTCACACCCGGCAGCACCGGCTCACCGGCATCCTGGGCGCCGTCGCGGTCCTCGTCGATCCACACGTAGTCGCCGACCGCGTAGGTCTTGCGCTGGAAGCCGAAGTCGAGCGTCGGGTCGTGCGCGCCGTCGGTGGTCAGCGGCGTGATCGACGAGGCCTCCCACGAGGACGAGTCCTCGGCGGGGTCCTCGCCCGCACCCGGGCGGGTCGGGATGAGACCCTCCAGCGCAGTGACGTTGACCGGGTCGGCGGGGTCGATGCGCACCGTGTAGGACTGGCCCTGCGGCAGCGCCGGCAGGCCGTCGAAGACGTAGTACCCGTCCTCGTCGGTCGTCGTGGTGACCGGGTTGTCGTCCGCGTCGCGCACGGGCTCGCCGTCGGGGCCGAACAGGCCGAGCTTCACGCCCGGGATCGGCTGCTCGTCGGCCGAGGTGCCCTGCACGCCGTCGCCATCGGCGTCGAGCCAGACGTAGTCGCCGACCGACACCTCCTTGACGATGACACCGGCGTCCCACGTCGGGTCGACGCCCTGCGTCGAGGTGACCGGGCTGATCGCGATGTGCTCGTAGTCCTCGGCGGCGATCATGCTCGCATCCGAGACGGTGAACACCGCAGTCTCGGCCACGGCCGGGTCCGCCGTCGCGACGGCGTCGGAGTCGAGCAGGTCGCTGCCCGTGTTCGCCGCGGTGAACGCGTACAGCACGGCCTGGGCCGGCGTGAGCGTGAAGCGCACGGAGTAGTCGCCCGCGATGATGTTGTCGAACAGGTAGAGCCCGTTCTCATCGGTGACGTCGACCGCGACGACCGTGCCGTCCTCGTCGAGGAGCTCCACCGTGACGCCCGCGAGCACGGGCTCGCCGGCACCCTGCGAGCCGTCACGGTCGAGGTCGATCCAGACCCGGTCGCCGACGGCGTAGGTCTTGCCGATGACGCCGGCGTCCCACGTCGGGTCGACGCCCTCGGTGGCGGTGAACGGCTGGTCGCCGTAGCCACGGGTCAGCGCGGGGTTGGTGCCGTCGAGGACGATCACCGCTGTCCACCCGGTGGCCGGGTCGGCGTCGGAGTCGCCCCCGTCGGCGTCGTCGCCGGTCTCGTTGTCGGCGCGCGTGAACGTGAAGCCGTCGGGCAGCACGAACTCGATGCGGTACTCCCCCGCCGGCAGGCCGTCGAAGAGGTAGCGGCCGTCCTCGTCGGTGACGTCGGTGGCCAGCGGCGGGTCGCCGGGCTCGGCGTTCGCCGGGTACAGGTTGACGGTGATGCCGGCCAGCGGCGGCTCATCGACATCCTGGATGCCGTCGCGGTCGAGGTCGATCCACACCCTGTCGCCCACGGCGTAGTCGGGCGTGACGACACCCGCATCCCACGTGGGGTCGATGCCGACGGTGGCCGTGATGGGCGCGTCGATCTCGGCGGCGAACTCGGTCGAGTACGCATCGGAGGCGACCGAGGCCGTCGTGGCGTCGAGCGTGAACACGACGGTGCGACCGATCGCGCGGTCGGCGGCCTCGACCGCGTCGGAGTCCGTCGCGTCCGTGGCCGCGCCCGCGTCGGGCGTCGTGAACCGGTACTGCTCGGCCAGGGGGCCGGTCAGCACGAACTCGATCCGGTAGTCGCCGGCGGGCAGCTCGTCGAAGACGTAGCGGCCGTGCTCGTTCGTCGTGGTCGCGCGCAGGGGCGTGGTTCCGTCCGCCTCGAAGAGGAGCACCGTGACGCCCTCGAGGCGCGGCTCCCCGGCATCCTGCACGCCGTCGCGATCGCTGTCGATCCAGACGACGTCGCCGACGGCGTAGGTGCGTAGCACGACACCGGCGTCCCATGTCGGGTCGATGCCCTCGGTCGCCGCGACCCCGGTGTACCCGGTGTCGAGGTTCGTGTTCGCGTCGTCGAGCGTGATCAGCCCGGTGCGGCCGATCGCCGCGTCCGCCTGCGGCGTCGCGTCGGAGTCGGTCGCCGTGCCGCTGCCGGTCGAGGTGAACAGGTACTGCGCGGCCTGCGTCGGCGAGAGGACGAACTCCACCCGGTACTGGCCGGCGGGCAGCCCGTCGAACAGGTAGAAGCCCTGCGCGTTCGTGGTCGCCGAGATCGGCTCGTCGGCGGCGTCGAGCACCCGCTCACCGGCCGCGTCGAGGAGGTACACCGTGACACCCGGAAGCGGCTGCTCACCGGCATCCTGGATGCCGTTGCGCGCGCCCGCGCCGTCGGCGTCGCCCTCGTCGATCCAGACGTAGTCGCCGATCGCGTAGGACTTCCGCGTGTTCGTCACCGTGTAGTCGTCGTCGACGCCGTCGACCACGTTGCCGTCGTTCGCGATCGCGGGGGTCACCGCGTAGACGTAGCCGGTCGCCGACTCGACGATCTCGATGACGCGCGCGAACGCGGGCAGCGTGATCTCGTCGTCGTCGCCGACGGCGAGCGTCACCGTCTGGTCGGGCAGCGGCGCGCCCCGGAAGTCGACGGAGCGGATCGTGATCTCGAACTCGGCGTCGGCGTCGATGGGCAGACCGGTGGCGCCGGCCGCCTTCGCGACCGTGACTGGCAGGGCGGCGACGAACCCGGCGTCGATCGTGTGATCGTTCGCGCCCGGGCCGGTCACCGTCACCGGCGCCCGCCCGGTGGCCGGGTCGGCGTTCGAGTCGTTCTGCGGCTGGTCCGCGTCATAGTGCTGCGCCGTGAGCTCGAGGTCGTCCCACGTCAGCGTGCCCAGCGTCGGGTGGTCGGCGATGCCGGGCCACACGAAGTCGACATCGGCTGCCGTATCGCTCGGCTTCTCGAAGACCACGACGAGGTCGGCGGCCGGGTCGGCGAAGCGGTCGGCCTCCCACAGCGTCGACTCGAAGTAGTACGTGCCGTTCGCGTCGGTCGTCGTGCTGCCCAGTGCGGGGCCGGTCGGCGCACCGCTGGCGTCCGCGCGGTAGAGCGTGACGACGGCGCCCTGGATCGCAGGCTCGTCCGGATCCTGCCGGCCGTTGCCGTCGGCGTCGTACCAGACGCGATCGCCGATCTGGACGAGCGGGGGCAGCTGCGCCAGCGACAGTCCGCCGAGACCGCCGCCCTTCTGGAACGTCGTGGCGGGCTGGACGTTGCCCGTGTCGGTGGTGTGCTCGTAGCCGCGCTTGGCCGCGCCGTCGACGACGCTGAACCAGTTCACGCCCGAGAGGCGGATGCCCGAGAGGGGATCGAACGCCGTCGAGGCGACCTCGGGAAGCCCCGGGTAGGCGACCACCGCGCCCAGCGCGATGTCGCGGTGGACGTAGGTCTGGGACGGGTTGCCGTTGTAGACGCCCTTGTTCTGATCGTCGTTGTAGAACTCGCGCGACGTGCCGGACGGCGGCCCCTGCGTGTTGACCGCGCTGGTGAAGGCGGTGGTGCGGCTGCCCGCGACGCCGTCGCTCTCCAGCGTGAACGAGCCGGTCGCCGCGCCGGTTGCGTCGACGTCGGGAGCGGCGATGAGCAGGTCACCGCTGGTGACCGTCTCGTAGTACGCCGTCTGCACGCCGGGAAGCGCGGCGTGGTTCCGGTTGCCGGCCTGGATGGCCGTGCGGTCCGTGAACCCGAGACTCATGTAACCCTCGGTGTCGAACGCGATGCCGGTGAGCACCGCCTGGGGGTACACGTGCACCCCGCCGTCGTTCACCCCGACCGAGTCGGGTGCGGAGCCCGGCGTCGCCGTCGCGCCGTCGCCACTGTTGTACGACTGCGTGTTCCCGCCCCACGACCAGGCGTCGGCCCAGGTGTTCCAGCGCGAGACCTGCAGGTGCGTGCTCACACCCCAGCTGGCGCCTCCCCAGTTGCCGACCGAGTTGCCCTTGGTGTAGCCGAGGTCCGCCGTCAGCACCGTCGTCCAGTCCGGGGCGCCGGCGAGGACGCCCGCGACCGGGGCGCTGACCACGTAGGCGTTGAGGTCCGCGTCATCCGCGCTCGCGCCGGGGGCGGCGCCCGTGTCGACGAAGCCGACGTACAGGCGATCGCGGTGCAGCGCGAGGGCCCACGGCTGCTGCGTCGACGTCGACGGCAGCTCGATGCGCGTCGCCTCCGTCGGCGCCGACCCGTCCGCGGCGATCTCCACCGCGTACAGCGCGCCGTCGTTCAAGTTGGTGAAGACCAGTCGACCCTCACCGGGAAGGACGACGATCCCGCCGATGCCGACGCGGCCGGCCTTCTCGAACGCGTCGATGTCGGTTCCCGCCGCGCTGCCGCTGGCGTCGAGCCCGCGACCGGCGTTGGTGAGCACGGTGCCGAGGTCGACGGTTCCGCCGCCGACGACGGGCAGGCCCTGGACGTCGACCCACGGGGTGGTGGTCCGGCCCGACTGGGTCGCGCCCGACGCACTGAGGATGTCGTTGATGCGGTAGATGCCGCCGAGACCCAGCTCGCCCAGTCCCGACATCCGCTTGTAGGTGGCGGCGGCGTAGAGGTCGTTGCCCGTCTGGTCGTAGGACAGACCCCACACCGCACCGACCTGCGAATAGGTGGCGAGGGTCGTGCGGGTCGCGAAGGTGGAGCCGGTACTCTCGACCGTGTTCCACGGCGTGCCGACGATCGCCGCCTGGTTCGCGTTCGTGCCGCTGGGCAGCGCCGGCCACTGGATCGCGGTGAACAGCGGCGCGTTGGACTGCGAGTGGTCGTCGGGGTGCTCGATGAGGAAGTCGACGTCCTCGGCGCCGGCGGCGACGAACTGGACGCTCGTGCCGTTGTCCGCTCCGGCGCGCGAGGGGAAGAACCCGTCCGGCAGCTCGGAGAACTCGACCCGCAGCGGGGTGCCGTCGGCGACGGCGGAGGTGTCGATCGTGTACTCGCCGTTGACGTCGGTGAGGTCGGAGCCCACTTCGGCGCCGAGCGCGTCGTACGCGGTGGCGCGCACGCCCTCCACACCGATGTCGGCGGGCACACCCGCGTTCACGTCACCGGCATCCCGCACGCCGTTGGCGTTGAAGTCCCGGGCGACGGTTCCACTCACCTCGCCGGCGGCCGCATGCGCGGGAGCGGCGAAGGCGACGACGCCGGTCAGGGCGAGGGCTCCCGCCGCGAGAGCGGCGGTGGCGCGGCGGAGGAAGGAAGGCTGCGGTCGGCTCGTCACTGATGTATCCCCTGGTCGACTGACGGCAGGGGTGCGCGCAGTGAGCGTCAACCCAGCAGGACGCTCCGGACGGTCTCCCCCCACCCGTAGAGGAACCTATGAGGTTCCTCTGAGTCGACCGTATCGGGCGGTGCGCGCCGAGCGCAAACCGCGACACGCGGGGAACCGTAGGCTGGTCGCGTGCGTATCCGACTGCTCGCCCTGACGACGCTCGTCGCCGCCATGTCGCTGTCGGCATGCGCTTCCGACCCCGCGGCACGCCTCGATCCGGAACTGATCCACGTCCCCGCCGACGTCGCCACCCTGCAGGAGGCGGCGGATGCCGTGACCGCCGGCGGCACGATCGTGATCGCCGCGGGCACGTACGCCGAGACGATGCAGATCGCCACGCCCGATGTCACCGTGCGCGGTGAGGCCCGCAACGACACCGTGATCGACGGGGGCGGCATCCGCCCGTTCGGCATCGTCGCGATCGCCGACGGGATCACGATCGAGAACCTCACGGTCACCGGTGCGCTCTACTACGGCGTGCTCGTGACCGGCACCCACGACGAGAACGGCCCGACGGCGCACGGCGTCGACGGCTACAGCCCGTTCGACCCCGCGCGCTTCCCGCCGCTGCAGCGCTTCCTCATCGACCACGTCACCGCCTACAACAACGGGCTGTACGGCATCTACGCGTTCAACTCGCAGCACGGCGTCATCCGCGACTCGTACGCGTCGGGCTCGGCGGACAGCGGGTTCTACGTCGGGCAGTGCCGCGACTGCGACATCCTCCTGACCGGGAACGTCGCCGAGGCCAACGCCGTCGGGTACGAGAACGCGAACGCCTCGGACTCGGTTCTGGTCGCCGGCAACCGCTTCTCGGGCAACCGCGTCGGGATGACGCTGCTGTCCAACTACCAGGAGGCCTTCAGCCCGCAGCGGGGCAACACCGTCGTGGGCAACCTCGTGAGCGGAAACGACGCCGCGGACAGCCCCGCCCAGGCCGACGGCGGCTTCGCTCTCGGCATCGGCATCTCGGGCGGCCGCGACAACCTCGTGACGCGCAACCTGGTCGCCGGTCATGCCCGCGCCGGCATACAGCTGGCCAACACCGAGGATCTCGCGGCGGCGGGCAACGACCTGCGCGGCAACGCGTTCGCCGGCAACGCCGTCGACGTCGTCAACACCTCCGCCGCGCGCACGCCGGCGCGGGGCAACTGCGCCGACGCGACGGCATCCGCTCTGCCCGTGACCCTGACCGCGCAGTTGGCGACGTGTGCCGACCCGCAGGATGCCGCGACCGCACCGGGCGGCCCGCCGGCGCCCGCGGGAGTGAGCTTCTTGAAGGTCGCGCCCCCGCCGGCGCAGCCGGATCTCGCACCGCGCGCCGGGCAGCGCCTGCCCGACACCGTCGCCATGCCGGACCCGGCCTCGTTCGCGACGCCGGGCGCGGACCTGCTGGCCGAGCGGGCGAGGACGCCGTGACCCGGCGGTTCGCGGCGGTCATCGCCGCGCTCGCCCTCGTCGCCGGGCTGAGCGCGTGCTCGCCGTCTGCGCCGGAGCCCCGCGCGGTGACCACCGAGGAGTCGCAGGTCCTGGCCGCGATGCGCTTCAAGAACTTCGACGCCGGCACGCGCGAGTTCACCACGACGGTCGTGCAGGACGGCGCCGAACTGTCCCTGCGCGGCTGGGTCGACTACGCCGCCCATGTCGGCTACGCCGCGGTGACCGGCGACGGATTCGCGCCGCAGGCGCTGCTGTGGACCGAGAGCACGATCGGGATCATCCCCGCCGAGCCCGACGCCGCAGGGCTGCCGCCGCTGCCCATCCCGCCCCCCGGCGACCAGAACTGGATCAGCCGCGCCATGGACGTGCGGACCGGCACGCTCGACTCGGCCCTCAGCCTCATCGGCAACCTCGGCGCCGACCGCCCCGAGAACCCGCTGCTCGTGCAGCAGACCGGCGCCCTCTGGCTGCGCGACGACGAGGTCGACGGCGCCGCGGTCACCGTCTTCGCCGCGCCGCCCAGCGACGAGGTCGCGGCCCCCGGAACCGTCGACGCCGAGACCTCGGCCCTGCGGCTGTGGGTCGACGGCGACGGCGTGCTCTGGCGCGCGCAGGTGCGCACTGGCGCGGAGTGGAACGACATCGACTTCGCGCCCGCGCCGGGCCCGTCCCTCGAGGTGCCCCGCGATGAGTGACGAGCGGGATGCCGTGGGTTCGGCGCCCGTGGGTGGTGCGGGTGGTGCGGGTGGTTCGGGTGGTGCGGGGGGTGCGGGTGGCGCAGGCGGCGTCGGAGGCACGGGCGGATCTCGCGGTGCACGGGGCGCCGACAGCTCGGGCGGGGCTCGCGGCGCCGACGGCACGGGCCGGGCGGGCCGCGCGGGCAGTGCGAGCGGCGCAGGCGCTGCCCGCGATACGAGTGGCGAGGGCCGGGCGGGCGTGGCGGATGGGTCGGGCGACGCGGGCGGGTCGAGCGTCGCGGACGGTTCGAGTGGCCCACGCGGCGCAGGCGGTTCGAGCGGTGCAGGCAAATCGGGCGGCGCAGGCGGCGTCGACGGTGCAGACGGGTCTCGCGATGCAGGCGGCGCCGACAGCGCAAACGGGGCTCGCGGCGCCGAAGGCGCGGCGCCGCGCGGGGTGTCCCGCCGGGCGCTGCTCGCCGGCGGAGCCGGGCTCCTGGCCGGCGCCGCCGCCGCAAGCGGGGCGTTTCTGGTGGCGGACCGTGCGGGCGGATCCGGCGGCGAGGGCCCCCCGGCATCCGGTATGTCGCCGGCGGGGAGTCCCGTGGCGGTGCACGGCACGCATCAGGCCGGCGTCGTGCGCCCCGCCGTGGCGCAGACGCATACGCTGATCTCCGTCTTCGACGCCCCCGGCGTCACCGCGGCGACGCTGCCCGCGTGGCTGAAGGGACTCGGTGAGAGAATCGCTGAGCTCGCCGGCGCCGCGGCCGGCGCGCGAGCGCTGCCCGACGGTGCGGGCGACCTCACGGTCCTCGTCGGCATCGGTCCGCGGCTGCTCGCACTGCTGCATCCGGACGTGGCGTCCGCGGCGACGCTGCCGGCGTTCGTCAGCGACACCGCGGTGGCGCACCGTGGCGGAGACGTGCTGCTGGTGGCAGCGGCATCCGACCCGTTCGTCCCCGCTGCGGCGCTCGACGAGCTCTCCGACGGCCTGACGCTCCGGTGGGAGCAGCCCGGGTTCCGCGGCGGTGTCCGCGGCGGGGCGACGCGCAACCCGTTCGGATACTTCGACGGCGTCATCGTCCCCGACACCCCCGAGCTGCTCGACGCCGGCGTGTGGATCGGTGACGGGCCGCTCGCGGGCGGGACGATCTGCGCCGTCCGCCGCTTCCGCCTCGACGTCGACCGATTCCGGGCCCTGAGCCCCGACGCGCAGGACGCGGTCTTCGGCCGTCGCCACGCCGACGGTCAGCCTCTGTCCGGCGGCGACGCCTTCGGCGAGATCGACCTGACTGCCAAGACGCCCGAGGGCGAATACCGCGTGCCGGCCCGCGCACACGCCCGCGCGGCGCATCCCTCGTTCATCGGCGCCCCGCTGATGCATCGGCGCAGCTACAGCTACGCGAACTCCGACGACGATCGCGGCGTCGTGTTCGTGAGCTTCCAGAACGACGTCGCGACGTTCACGCGGACGCTGCAGCGCCTCGAGGAGACCGACGACCTCCTCGACTTCGCAACCGCGACCACGTCGGCGGCGTTCGCGATCCTGCCCGGCTTCACCCCGGACCGCGCGCTCGGCGCCCCGCCGCTCCCCTGACCGCCGCGCCCGCGCCCGCGCGTCTGCGCTCGCGTGCTGCGCCGCTGTGCTGCGCCCGCGTGCTGCGCCGCTGTGCTGCGCCCGCGCCCGCGTGCTGCGCAGCGCCCCTGCACGCCCCCGCCAGCACCCCCGTGCCCTGCCGGCCCCTGCGCGCCCCGTTCCCCGCCGCGAACCCTCACCTCCCGCCCGAGCCCTCGCGCTGCGTACGCCCACAGTCTGAGGGTTCGCCCACACCCCGAGGGCTCGGCGACTCCCGCACGCGCGCAGCGCTCAGACACAGGACCTGACCGCCTGCGCACACCCTGAGGGCTCGGCGCCACCCAGCCCGACGCTCCGCAAGCACTCCCACTTCCCCTGCGCGAACCCTCACCTCCCGCGCGAGCCCTCGCCCTGCGCACGTCCGCAACCTGAGGGCTCGCGCACGACCTGTGGGTTCGGCGACTCAGCGCCCCACACCTTCACCGTGCGCACGCCCGCAACCTGAGGGCTCGCGCATACCCTGAGGGCTCGGCGGCTCAGAGCCCCGCACCTTGACCTTGCGTAGCCCACAAACCTGAGGGCTCGCGCACACTCTGAGGGCTCAGCGCCCCAGAGCCCCACACCCTCACCTTGCGCACGCCCACAGCCCGAGGGCTCGCGCCCACCCTGAGGGCTCGGCGACACTGAGCTCGCCGCCGCAGCGGCGCCGCCCCGACCTCAGGGGGCGAAGATGTGGAAGCTCGCCAGCCGGGCGCCGAGCGCGGCCGCGTTCGCGATGTGCGGCGTGCCCCACCGGGCGAGGCGGCGCTGCGTCGTGCCGCGGATCCAGTCCTCCCGCTGCTTCTCGGCGAGGACGGCGTCTTCGATGTCGACGCCGGCGCCGCGCAGCTGCGCATCGGTGTACTTGGCGACACCGTCGAACTCACCCCACGCGTCGACGTCATCGAGCCCGAAGTCGACGAAGTACGATCCGCCGTTCGGCGCGGGGACGGCGACCTGCAGGCGCGGGGAAGCAAATCCGAGTTCCAGGAGGTACAGCCGACTGGCGCTCTCGCCCGGCAGCTGCGCGCGCCCATCGGCGAGCTCGATCACGCGACGCGCCCGGCGCACGCCGCGGCCGCCGACCGGCAGGCGCACGCCCACCTGAGCCCGGAACGCCTCGGCTCCCGCCTCGTCGTACGTCCGCGATTCGTCGTCCCAGGCGACGCGGCGCATCGCGGCGTCGGCGAGGGCGAGACCGACGACGATCGGCACCTGGCGGATCACATCGGCGACCGTACGCGCCAGCGAGGTGCACGGGATTCCGTCGATCACCTCGGTGTCCGCCTCGGGGACGGGGACCTCATGCCGCGCCACAAGCGGACCGCTGCGCCGCGTCTGCCCGTTGAGTGTGGCGCCCGACAGGTGCACCCGCGCCGGCTCCGCCCGGAACAGCCATAAGCCGTGCGCCACCGCAGCCGACACGTGCGAGTACACGCCACCCCCGTCGGAGCGCTCCTCGTGCGACGCGACGACGCGCAGCAGTTGCCGCCCCTCTGAGTACACGGCATCCCATGTCTTCTTCTCGACGTACCAGCCGCGACGAACGCGGAAGAGGCGGTCCTCCGCGATCGCGGCGGTGATCTCGCGGCTGGAGCATCCGTCGCGGTCGAGCCGCCTGCGTGGAATGAGCGCGGCGCGCGCGTCGGCGATCGACAGCATCCTCCGAGCCTCGACGATCCGGGGATGCCGTGGGCGCCGCGCCCGCCGATCTGAGGACAACCCGCGCGAATCGCCGACTGTGCGGGAGGTTGTGTCTCCCTCGACGTGTGCTCGCCGACCCCTCAGCCCGCGCGCGAGCCCTCAGGCTCCGCGCGTGCGCGCCGCGAGGGCTCGCACAGAACCTGAGGGCTCGGCGACAGGACCAGGACCATAGACCCCAAGACCCCAAGACCCAAGACCCCAAGGGCCCCAGCGCGGGTTACTGGAGACGGTCGACGATGTCGGCCTGCGGGTTGTTGGTGAGGGCGATCCACTCGTCGTTGATCACGACGGTCGGGGTGCCGGCGCCGCCCGTGGCCGGGTTGGCGGGGATGTTGCGCGTCTGCTCGGCGACCAGGTCGTCCCATGTGCGGTCGGCGATGCAGTCCGCGACGCCGCTCGCGCCGGCCCGATCGGCGAACGAGACGAGCTGCTCGTCCGTCAGGCCCGCGCCGCTCGGATGCGTGGCGAACACGGCCTGCATGAACGGGTACGCGGCCGTCGGCTCGTCCTCGGCGACGCAGTACAGCGCGTTCGCGGAGCGCTTGGAGAACTCGGTGCCCGACGCGGCGTTGAGGCCGGTCAGGGCGACGGGGTGCAGGTTGAGGGTGATCGTGCCGTCCTCGAGCTGCTCATCGAGCGTGGGACCGTACGCGTCCTCGAAGTCCTGGCAATGCGGGCAGTAGAAGTCGAAGAACAGATCGATCTGGTTCTCGCCGGTGCCGACGACGACGGCGCCGGTGGTCTGGTTGATCCCCGCGCTGTCCGGCCGCACGGCGGGCGCCGACGCGGCGTTGTTCATCCACACGACGAGGATGATCAGCGCCGCCACCACGGCGACCACGACCACGCTCACCCAGACGGCGAACCAGTTGGTCTTGCCTGCTGCTGTTGCCATTGTCGAACCCTCTCAGCCGATCTCCACCGGAGTCACGCCGAACGGTGCAAGCCCGGCCGCTCCCCCATCGGGCGCCGTGAGCACCCAGATGCCACCATCATGCACGGCCACGCTGTGCTCCCAGTGGGAGCCGTCGCTGCCGTCGACCGTCGAGACGGTCCAGTCGTCGTCCTCGACGAACGTCGCCTCCGAGCCGCCGGTGACCATGGGCTCGATCGCGAGGCACAGCCCCGGCCGCACCTCCGGCCCCAGGTCGGCGACGCGGTAGTTGAACACGGTCGGGCCCTCGTGCATGCGCCGGCCGATCCCATGCCCGACATAATCGCGCAGGATGCCGTAGTCCCCCGCGGCCGCCTCGATGTACGACTGCACGGCATCGCCGACCTCGCCCACGCGGCCGGCCGAGGCCAGCGCCGCGATGCCGGCCCACAGCGACCCCTCCGTCACGTCGGAGAGGCGCTGCCGCGCGGCGACCAGGTCGGGACGGTCCGGGTCGGGCACGACGATGGTGATCGCCGAGTCCCCGTTCCAGCCCTTGAACTGGGCACCGCAGTCGATCGAGACGATGTCGCCCGGCTCGAGCACGCGCTCCCCGGGGATCCCGTGCACCACCTGCTCGTTGACCGAGATGCAGGTCGTGTGACGGTAGCCGCGCACGAGCTGGAAGTTCGACTCGGCGCCGCGCGCGATGATCGCGGCCGAGGCCACGGCATCCACTTCGGCGGTCGAGATGCCGGGTGCGACGATGCCGCGGACGGCGTCGAGCGCGGCGGCGGTGATCAGACCCGGTTCGACCATCGCCCGCAGCTGCGCAGGCGTCTTGTACAGGGAGCGGCGCAGGCCCACGTCAAGCCGTGATGCCGCGCGCCGCGAGAGCGGCGGTGATGCGCGCGGTGATCTCGTCGAGCGATCCGACGCCGTCGATCTCGTCGACGATGCCGCGCTCGCGGTACACGTCCAGGATCGGCGCGGTCTCGGACTCGTAGATCGACAGGCGCTTGGCGATCGACTCGGCGTTGTCGTCGGCGCGCCCCTGCTCGGCGGCCCGCAGCGACAGACGCTGGATCGACTCGTCACGCGGCACCGACAGCTCGATGACGGCCGTCAGCGGCTCGCCGCGGTCGGCGAGGAACGCGTCGAGATCCTGCACCTGGCCGAGGTTGCGCGGGTAGCCGTCGAGGAGGAACCCCGCCGCGGCGTCGTCCTGCTGCAGGCGGTCGCGCACGATCGCGCCGGTCAGCTCGTCGGGGACGAGGTCGCCCGCGTCGATGATCGCCTTGACCTTCTGGCCGAGCTCGGTGCCGTCCTTGACGTTCGCGCGGAACACGTCGCCGGTCGAGACGGCCGGGACGCCGAGGGCCTCGGCGATGCGGACGCCCTGGGTGCCCTTGCCCGAGCCCTGCGGGCCGATGATCAGCAGACGTGCGGCAGTCGTCATCGCAGAAGTCCTTCGTAGTGTCGCTGCTGGAGCTGGGCGTCGATCTGCTTGACCGTGTCGAGACCCACGCCGACGATGATGAGGATCGACGCGCCGCCGAACGGGAAGTTCTGGTTGGCGCCGATGGTCGCGAAGGCGATCAGCGGGATCAGCGCGATCAGACCCAGGTAGATCGAGCCCGGGAGCGTGATGCGGGTGAGCACGTAGTCCAGGTACTCCGCGGTCGGGCGACCGGCGCGGATGCCGGGGATGAAGCCGCCGTACTTCTTCATGTTGTCGGCGACCTCGACCGGGTTGAACGTGATCGCGACGTAGAAGTAGGTGAACCCGATGATCAGCAGGAAGTAGACCGCCATGTACAGCGGGTGGTCGCCGGTCGTGAAGTTCGCCTGCACCCACGCGACCCAGTCCGGCACCTGGCCGTCGGCGTCGGGGGTGGCGTTGAACTGCGAGATCAGCGCCGGGATGTACAGCAGCGACGAGGCGAAGATGACCGGGATGACACCGGCCATGTTGACCTTGATCGGGATGTAGGTGTTCGTGCCGCCGAGCGTGCGACGACCGACCATGCGCTTGGCGTACTGCACGGGCACGCGCCGCTGCGACTGCTCGACGAAGACCACGAGGGCGACCACGACGATGCCGATGGCCAGGACGAGGAGGAAGACCTCGAAGCTGTGCGACTGGGCGATCTGCATCATGGCCGACGGGAAGGTCGCCGCGATGGAGACGAAGATCAGCAGCGACATGCCGTTGCCGACGCCGCGCTCGGTGACCAGCTCGGCGAACCACATGATCAGGCCGGTGCCGGCGGTCATCGTGATGATCATCAGCAGCTGCGCCCACCAGGCCTCGTCGGTGAGCAGCTGCTCGCACTCCGGGATGCCGGTGATGCCGAACAGCTGGCCCGAGCGGGCCACGGTCACGAGCGTGGTCGACTGGAGGAGCGCCAGCGCGATCGTGAGGTAGCGGGTGTACTGCGTCAGCTTGGCCTGGCCCGACTGGCCCTCCTTGTGGAGGCTCTCGAAGTGCGGGATGACCACGCGCAGCAGCTGGACGATGATCGTCGCGGTGATGTACGGCATGACGCCCAGCGCGAAGATCGACAGCTGCAGGAGCGCGCCGCCGGAGAACAGGTTGACGAGCGAGAGCAGACCCTCGGTCGAACCGGCCGAGGCGAGACACTGCTGCACGTTCGGGAAGTTCACGAACGGCGTCGGGACGTGCGCGCCGAGGCGATAGATGGCGATGATCGCCAGAGTGAAGCCGATCTTCCGCCGCAGGTCGGGTGTGCGGAAGACCCGCGCAATCGCGCTGAACAAGGGCATTTCCTCCAGTGGGATTGGCCGGCGCCGCAGAAGACGCCGTCAACCAGAGTACGGCACAGGGGCCGGAGGTACGCCCCCGGCCCCTGTCACACGATTACTTGACCGATCCGCCTGCGGCGACGATCTTCTGCTCGGCAGAACCCGAGACCTTGTCGACCGTCACGTTGAGCTTGACCGAGATGTCGCCGGTGCCGAGCACCTTGACCTTCTCGTTCTTGCGGACCGCACCCTTGGCGACCAGGTCGCTGATGGTGACGTCGCCGCCGGTCGGGTACAGCTCGGCGAGCTTGTCGAGGTTGACCACCTGGTACTCGACGCGGAACGGGTTCTTGAACCCGCGCAGCTTCGGCGTACGCATGTGGAGGGGCATCTGCCCGCCCTCGAAGCCGATCCGCACCTGGTAGCGGGCCTTGGTGCCCTTGGTGCCACGACCGGCCGTCTTGCCCTTCGAGCCCTCACCGCGACCGACACGGGTCTTCGCGGTGTGGGCGCCCGGGACGGGGCGGAGGTGGTGCACCTTGAGGACGCCCGGGCGCGAGGCCACGGCATCCTTCTTCGGGGCGGCCTTCGCCGCAGCGGGCTTCTTGGCAGCCGGCTTCTTGGCCGCGGGGGCCTTCTTCTCGACGACCTCTTCGGTCGCCTTCTCAGCCTTCTCGGCCATCAGTCGATCTCCTCAACCTTCACGAGGTGCGCGACGGTCTTGACGTAGCCGCGCGTCTGCGCGTCGTCGGGACGGACGACCGAGTCGCCGATCCGCTTCAGACCGAGCGAACGCAGCGTGTCACGCTGGTTCTGCTTCTCGCTCACCTTGGACTTGATCTGGGTCACCTTCAGACGGGCAGCCATCAGGCACCTACCTTCTGCGCAGCGGCGGCCGCAGCCTTCGCCTCGTTGCGGATGATGATCTCCGGAACGACCGCGTCGTAGTCCAGGCCACGGCGAGCGGCGACGGCGCGCGGCTCCTCGAGACCCTTCAGAGCCGTCACGGTCGCGTGCACGATGTTGATCGTGTTCGACGAGCCGAGCGACTTCGACAGCACATCGTGGATGCCGGCGCACTCCAGGACCGCACGCACGGGACCACCGGCGATGACACCGGTACCGGCGGCGGCGGGACGCAGCAGCACGACGCCCGCAGCGGCCTCACCCTGCACGGGGTGCGGGATGGTCGAGCCGACGCGCGGCACGCGGAAGAAGTTGCGCTTGGCCTCTTCGACGCCCTTCGAGATGGCCAGGGGCACCTCGCGGGCCTTGCCGTAGCCGACGCCGACCAGTCCGTTGCCGTCGCCCACGACGACGAGCGCCGTGAAGCTGAAGCGGCGACCGCCCTTGACGACCTTCGACACGCGGTTGATGGTCACGACGCGCTCGAGGAACTGGCTCTCGTTGCGGTCGCGGCCTCCGCGCTCGCGGTTGGGGTTGCGCTCGCGACCCCCGCGGCGGGGCTCGCGCTCGCGCTCGGCCGGCGCCTCGGCGGCGGCGGCGGGAGCCTGCTCGGCCGCAGCCTGCTCGGTCACGTTGTTCTCCTTGTTCTCGGTCACAGGTTCAGACCTCCCTCGCGAGCGCCATCGGCGATCGCGGCGACACGGCCGGCGTAGCGGTTGCCGCCACGGTCGAACACGACGTCCTCGACGCCGGCGGCCTTCGCACGCTCGGCGACGAGCTCGCCGACCTTGCGGGCCTTGGCGGTCTTGTCACCGTCGAACGTGCGCAGGTCGGCCTCGAGGGTCGAGGCGGATGCCACGGTGTGGCCCTTGCTGTCGTCCACCAGCTGCACGAAGACGTGGCGGGCGGAACGGGTCACGACAAGACGCGGACGGACCTCCGTGCCCACGATCTTCTTGCGAAGGCGGGCGTGGCGGCGGGAACGTGCGTCGGTCTTCGACTTCACAGCCATGATTACTTACCAGCCTTTCCGGCCTTGCGGCGGACGACCTCGCCCGCGTACCGCACACCCTTGCCCTTGTAGGGCTCGGGCTTGCGGATCTTGCGGATGTTGGCGGCGGCCTCGCCGACCGCCTGCTTCGAGATGCCGCTGACGGTGAGCTTGTTGTTGCCCTCGACGGTCAGGGTGATGCCGGCGGGCGGCTCGACGACGACAGGGTGCGAGAAGCCGAGTGCGAACTCGACCGCTGCGCCCTTCTGTGCGACGCGGTAACCGGTGCCGACGACCTCGAGGCCCTTGGTGTAGCCCTCGGTGACGCCGATGATGTTGTTGTTGATGAGAGTGCGGGTCAGCCCGTGCAGCGAGCGCGACTCGCGCTCGTCGTCGGGACGCGAGACCAGAACCTGGTTCTCTTCGACCTTGACCTCGAGGGGCCTGGCCACGGTGAGCGTCAGCTCGCCCTTGGGGCCCTTGACGGCGACGTCCTGGCCGTCGACCGAGACGGTCACTCCGGCGGGGATGTCGATGGGAAGACGTCCGATACGCGACATGTCAGATCACCACACGTAGGCGAGGACTTCCCCACCCACGCCCTTCTTCTCGGCCTGGCGGTCCGTGAGGAGGCCAGAGGAGGTGGACAGGATCGCGACGCCGAGACCGCCGAGCACGGTGGGCAGCTCGGTCGAGCGTGCGTACACGCGCAGGCCCGGCTTCGAGACGCGCTTGATGCCGGCGATCGACCGCTCGCGGTTGGGGCCGTACTTCAGCGTCAGCGTGAGGGTCTGGCCGACACGGGCGTCCGAGACCTCCCAGCCGGCGATGTAGCCCTCCTGCTGGAGGATCTCGGCGATGTGCGTCTTGAGCTTCGAGCTGGGCAGCGACACGGAGTCGTGGTGCGCCGAGTTCGCGTTGCGCAGACGGGTCAGCATGTCTGCGACCGGGTCTGTCATTGTCATTTCTTGATTCCTTTGTTCAGTGGTTTCGGATGCCGTTACACGACAGCCGACCTTCCGGTTTTCGGTGATCGAGCAGCCGCACCGTCAGGGGCGGCGTATCGAGATCTACTTCGCGTCGTCCGCCTTGAACGGGAAGCCCAGGTGACGCAGCAGCGAACGGCCCTCGTCATCGTTCTTCGCCGTGGTGACGATCGTGATGTCGAACCCGCGGACGCGGTCGATCTTGTCCTGGTTGATCTCGTGGAAGACCGACTGCTCCTGCAGGCCGAACGTGTAGTTGCCGTGTCCGTCGAACTGCTTGGGCGACAGTCCGCGGAAGTCGCGGATGCGGGGCAGCGAGAGGTTCACGAGCCGGTCGATGAACTCCCACGCGCGGTCGCCGCGGAGGGTGACGTGCGCGCCGATGGCCTGGCCCTCGCGCAGCTTGAACTGCGCGATGGACTTGCGGGCCTTCGTGACGATCGGCTTCTGGCCGGTGATCTGGGTGAGGTCGCTGACCGCGCCGTCGATCACCTTGCTGTCGCGGGCGGCTTCACCGACACCGGTGTTGACGACGACCTTGACGATCCCGGGGATCTGCATGACGTTCGGGTAGCCGAACTCCTCCTGCAGCGCCTTCTTGATCTCGGCCTGGTACTTCTGCTTCAGGCGGGGCTGGATCTTGCCAGCCGCCGCGGCAGTGTTGGTGCTCATTCTCAGAGGTCCTTGCCTGACTGCTTCGCGTAGCGCACGCGGACCGTGCGCTTGACGCCGTCCTTCGTCTGCTCCTCGACGCGGTGGCCGACGCGGGTCGGCTTCTTGGTCGAGGGGTCGACGATGGCGACGTTGGAGATGTGGATCGGGGCTTCCATCGTCTCGATGCCGCCCGTCTTGCTGCCCCGCTGGGACTGACCCACGCGGTTGTGCTTGGTGACGTAGTTGACGCCTTCGACGATGACGCGGTTCTGCTCGACGAGGACGTCGAGGACCTTGCCCTGCTTGCCGCGGTCGCCGCCCTTGTCCTGCTTCTTACCGGTGATGACCTGAACCAGGTCGCCCTTTTTGATCTTCGCCATGATCAGATGACCTCCGGGGCCAACGAGACGATCTTCATGAACTTCTTGTCACGAAGCTCACGGCCGACCGGCCCGAAGATGCGGGTGCCACGGGGCTCCCCGTCGTTCTTCAGGATGACGGCGGCGTTCTCGTCGAACTTGATGTAGGACCCGTCGGCACGACGGGTCTGCTTCTTGGTGCGGACGACGACGGCCTTGACCACGTCGCCCTTCTTGACGTTGCCGCCCGGGATCGCGTCCTTGACGGTCGCCACGATGATGTCACCGAGGCCGGCGTAACGACGGGCGGAGCCGCCGAGCACACGGATGGTGAGCAGCTCCTTGGCGCCCGTGTTGTCGGCGACCTTGAGGCGTGACTCGTTCTGAATCATGGGTTACTTCGCCTTCTCGATGATCTCGACCAGACGCCAGCGCTTGGTGGCGCTGAGCGGGCGAGTCTCGCTGATGAGGACGAGGTCGCCGATGCCGGCGGTGTTGCCCTCGTCGTGAGCCTTGACCTTCGAGGTGCGGCGGAGCACCTTGCCGTACAGCGGGTGCTTCACGCGGTCCTCGACCTCGACGACGATGGTCTTGTCCATCTTGTCGCTGACGACGTAGCCGCGGCGTGCCTTGCGGTAACCGCGGGCGCCCTCGGCGCGAACGTCGTTCTGGGCCGACTCGTGGCCGGCGACCTCGGTCGCCGTGTTCTTGGTCTCAGCCATCACTCGGCCTCTTCCTTGGTTTCGACAGGCTCAGCCCGCGGCGCGGACTTCTCGTCGGCGGCATCCGCCTTCTTGGCCTTCGTCTTCTTCGCCTTCGTCGCGACCTCAGCGGGCGCGGGCGTGGCACGGATGCCGAGCTCGCGCTCACGGATCACGGTGTAGAGCCGCGCGATGTCGCGCTTGACCGCACGGATGCGGCCGTGGCTCTCGAGCTGACCGGTGGCCGACTGGAAGCGCAGGTTGAACAGCTCTTCCTTGGCCTTGCGGAGCTCCTCGACGAGGCGCTGGTCCTCGAACGTGTCCAGCTCGCTCGGGGCGAGCGTCTTGGTGCCGACAGCCATTACGCGTCGCCCTCCTCGCGCTTGATGATGCGTGCCTTCAGGGGCAGCTTGTGAATGGCACGGGTCAGGGCCTCGCGAGCGAGCTGCTCGTCGACACCCGCGACCTCGAAGAGGACGCGACCCGGCTTGACGTTGGCGACCCACCACTCCGGCGAGCCCTTACCGGAACCCATGCGGGTTTCGGCCGGCTTCTTCGTGAGCGGACGGTCGGGGTAGATGTTGATCCACACCTTGCCGCCACGCTTGATGTGACGGGTCATCGCGATACGAGCGGACTCGATCTGACGGTTCGTCACGTACGCGGGCGTGAGCGCCTGGATACCGAACTCGCCGAAGGAGACCTTCGTGCCGCCGGTGGCCTGGCCGGAACGGCCGGGGTGGTGCTGCTTGCGGTACTTGACCTTGCGGGGAATAAGCATCAGGCCGACGCTCCTTCTGCGACGGGGGCCTCGCTGCGCGGGCCACGACGACGGTCGCCGCGGTCATCGCGACCACGGGACTTGGGGGCGTTGGCCTGCTCGCGCGCGAGCTCCTTGTTGGTGAGATCGCCCTTGTAGATCCAGACCTTCACGCCGATGCGGCCGAAGGTGGTCTTCGCCTCGTAGAAGCCGTAGTCGATGTTCGCGCGCAGCGTGTGCAGCGGCACACGACCCTCGCGGTAGAACTCCGAACGGCTCATCTCGGCGCCGCCGAGGCGGCCGGAGACCTGGATGCGGATGCCCTTGGCGCCGGCGCGCTGCGCGCCCTGCAGACCCTTGCGCATCGCGCGGCGGAACGCCACACGTGCGGAGAGCTGCTCGGCGATGCCCTGCGCGACCAGCTGAGCGTCGGCCTCGGGGTTCTTGACCTCGAGGATGTTCAGCTGGATCTGCTTGCCGCTGAGCTTCTCGAGGTCGGCGCGGATGCGCTCGGCCTCGGCGCCGCGGCGGCCGATCACGATGCCCGGGCGGGCGGTGTGGATGTCGACGCGGACGCGGTCACGCGTGCGCTCGATCTCGATCCCGCTCACGCCGGCGCGGTCCAGCTGCGTCTGCAGGAGCTGACGGATCTTGATGTCCTCGGCCACGTAGTCGGCGTAACGCTGGCCCGGCTTCGTCGAGTCGGAGAACCAACGCGACACGTGGTCCGTGGTGATGCCGAGGCGGAAGCCGTAGGGGTTTACCTTCTGTCCCATTACTTGCTCGCCTTCTTGGTCTCGGTGCCGGCCTCGGCCACCTCAGGGGTGGCGAGTTCGACCGTGATGTGGCTCGTGCGCTTCTTGATCTGGAAGGCGCGACCCTGGGCGCGGGGCTGGAAACGCTTGAGCGTCGTGCCCTCGTCGACGTACGCGTTGCGCACGTACAGGTCCTGCTCGTCCAGGAACTCGCCGTCCTTGTCCGCCTTCACGCGGGCGTTGGCGACCGCTGAAGCAACGAGCTTGTAGATCGGCTCGCTGGCACCCTGGGGGGCGAACTTCAGGATGGCGAGAGCCTCCTGAGCCTGCTTGCCCTTGATGAGCGCGACGACACGACGAGCCTTCTGAGGGGTCACGCGGATGTGCTTCACACGTGCGATGGATTCCACCATTGCTGCTCCTCCTCTTCCTCTCTCTGAGAGCGCCACCGCGTCAGCGGCGGCGACCCTTCTTGTCGTCCTTCTCGTGGCCGCGGAAGGTGCGGGTGGGCGCGAATTCGCCCAGCTTGTGGCCGACCATGGTCTCGGACACGAACACGGGGATGTGCTTGCGTCCGTCGTGCACGGCGATCGTGTGACCCAGCATGGCCGGGATGATCATCGAGCGGCGCGACCAGGTCTTGATGACGTTCTTGGTGCCGGCTTCGTTCTGCGAGACGACCTTGCGAAGCAGGTGCTCGTCGACGAAGGGGCCCTTCTTAAGGCTGCGAGGCATCTTCCTCTACTCCTACTTCCGCTTCTTGCCGGCGTTACGGCGGCGAACGATGTACTTGTCGCTTTCCTTGTTGGCGTGGCGGGTGCGACCCTCAGCCTGGCCCCAAGGAGAGACGGGGTGACGTCCACCGGAGGTCTTGCCCTCACCACCACCGTGCGGGTGGTCGACCGGGTTCATGGCGACACCGCGGACGGTCGGGCGGACGCCCTTCCAGCGCTTGCGGCCGGCCTTGCCCCAGTTGATGTTCGACTGCTCGGCGTTGCCGACCTCGCCGATGGTCGCGCGGCAGCGCGCATCGACGTTGCGGATCTCGCCGCTCGGGAGGCGAAGCTGAGCGTAGGGCCCGTCCTTCGCGACCAGACGCACCGAGACGCCGGCCGAGCGGGCCAGCTTGGCGCCGCCGCCGGGACGGAGTTCGATCGCGTGGATCACGGTACCGGTCGGGATGTTGCGCAGCGGCAGGTTGTTGCCCGGCTTGATGTCCGCGCCGGCACCCGACTCGACGACGTCGCCCTGCGACAGCTTGTTCGGCGCCAGGATGTAGCGCTTCTCACCGTCGAAGTAGTGCAGCAGCGCGATGCGCGCCGTGCGGTTGGGGTCGTACTCGATGTGGGCGACCTTGGCGTTGACGCCGTCCTTGTCGTTGCGACGGAAGTCGATCACGCGGTACTGGCGCTTGTGGCCACCACCGATGTGACGGGTCGTGATGCGACCCTGGTTGTTGCGACCACCAGTCTTGCTGAGCGGGCGAAGGAGCGACTTCTCGGGCGTCGATCGGGTGATCTCGGCGAAGTCGGCCACCGACGAGCCGCGGCGACCCGGGGTCGTGGGCTTGTACTTGCGAATAGCCATGTCTCTAGTCCTCTATCCCGACCGTCAGCCGACTGCCGTGAAGATGTCGATGGTGCCCGACTTCAGGGTCACGATGGCGCGCTTGGTGTCCTTGCGCTTTCCCGTGCCGAAGCGGGTGCGACGGGCCTTGCCCGTGCGGTTGAGCGTGTTCACCGAAGCGACCTTGACGCCGAAGATCTTCTCGATCGCGAGCTTGATCTCGGTCTTGGTCGCGCGCGGGTCCACGAGGAAGGTGTACTTGCCCTCGTCGATCAGCCCGTAGCTCTTCTCAGAGACGACCGGCTTCAGGATGATGTCGCGCGGGTCCTTGTTCACGGTGATGTTCCCGGTGGTCATGCCGAGACCTCCTCGGTGGCGCCGTTCTTCGAGGCGACGAAGGCGTCGAAGGCGGCCTTGGTGAAGACGATGTCGTCCGAGACGAGCACGTCGTAGGCGTTGAGCTGGTCGAAGGTCAGCACGTGGACGTACGCGAGGTTGCGCAGGCTGCGGGTGCTGATCTCATCATCACGGGTGATGACGACCAGGACGTTCTTGGTGGGGGCCAGTGCCGCCAGGACCGCAGCGGCGGCCTTGGTCGACGGGGCACCCTCGATGCCGAACGAGTCGACGACGTGCAGACGGCCACCGCGAGCGCGGTCGCTCAGCGAGCCCAGCAGGGCCGCGGCGATCATCTTCTTGGGGGTGCGCTGCGCGTAGTCACGCGGCTTCGGACCGTGGACGATGCCACCGCCGGTCATCTGAGGCGCGCGGATCGAGCCCTGGCGGGCGTTACCCGTGCCCTTCTGCTTGAAGGGCTTGCGGCCGGCGCCCGAGACCTCACCGCGACGCTTGGTCGAGTGGGTTCCCTGGCGAGCCGCCGCGCGCTGCGCGACGACGACCTGGTGGATCAGCGGGATGTTCGTCTTGACGTCGAACAGCGCGGCGGGAAGATCGACCGAGCCGGCCTTCTTGCCGCTGGGGCTGTGGACGTCGAGCGCGAGAGTCGAGTCAGCCATGATCAGGCACCCTTCACTGCGTTGCGGACGTAGACGATGCGGCCGCGCGCACCGGGGACGGCGCCCTTGACGAGCAGCAGACCCTTCTCGGTGTCGATGGCGTGCACCTTGAGGTTGAGGACGGTCACGCGCTCGCCACCCATACGGCCGGCCATGCGCATGCCCTTGAAGACGCGGCTCGGGGTCGACGATGCGCCGATCGAGCCGGGCTTGCGGTGGTTGCGGTGTGCACCGTGCGAAGCCGAGACGCCCTTGAAGTTGTGGCGCTTCATGACACCCGCGGTGCCCTTGCCCTTGCTGGTGCCGACGACGTCGACCAGCTGGCCCGCTTCGAACACGCCGTCGACCGTGATCTCCTGACCGAGTGAGTAGTCAGCGGCATCCGCGGTGCGGATCTCGGTGAGGTGGCGACGCGGCGTCACGCCGGCTGCCTCGAAGTGGGCGGTGAGGGGCTTGTTCACCTTGCGGGGGTCGATCTGCCCGTAGGCGATCTGAACCGCGTTGTAGCCATCCTTCTCGGGCGTGCGAACCTGGGTGACCACGTTCGGCGCGACCTCGATGACGGTGACGGGAACGAGCTTGCCGTTCTCGTCCCAGACCTGGGTCATGCCGAGCTTGGTACCCAGCAGGCCCTTGGAAACCTTGGAGTTGATGTCAGCCATGTCGACCTCAGAGCTTGATCTCGATGTTGACATCGGCGGGCAGGTCGAGACGCATCAGCGAGTCGACGGCCTTGGGCGTCGGGTCGATGATGTCGATCAGACGCTTGTGCGTGCGCATCTCGAAGTGCTCGCGGCTGTCCTTGTACTTGTGGGGCGACCGGATGACGCACACCACGTTCTTCTCCGTCGGAAGGGGCACCGGGCCCACGACCGTCGCGCCCGCACGGGTCACGGTGTCGACGATCTTCCGTGCCGACGTGTCGATGACCTCGTGGTCATACGACTTCAGGCGAATGCGGATCTTCTGTCCCGCCATTGTCTGCTCACTCTCTTTCTCGCGTCTTACCTCACGGGCATTGGACGCACGGGGCGCTTTCACGCCGGGCACTTGCTCCTCGCTCTGACGAGCTCGGGATGCACCGCTGTTCTGATGTCAAGTCCGCCGCGCGCACGCGCGCATCGCCGTTTCCGGCGAAGAAGGCGGATTGTGTCGTTCTGCTGCCCGCGGCCTAGGACCCTGCGCGATTCGCGCCGCCTATGCACTGCCCTGGCAGTGATCCCGCGCATGCCGGAGCCGCGCAGGAGTGTGGAACCTGATTAGTCTACGTGTCGCCCGGGCGTGTCGCAAACCCGGGCGTGTCGCGCTCGGGTGAACGTCCGCGGATCGGGTATCCGGAGCGCCAGATGTACACCCCGGCCGCGGCGGTGCCGGCCGCGAGCAACACGGCCCACCACGGAAAGCCGGGGATGTCGGGCACCTCGCCGGCCGCCTCGAGGTCGCGGACGGGGGTGGGAAGGATCCGCTCCCCGGTCACGAGGATCCGCTGTGTGTTGATGCCGAGGGGCGTGCAGGTCACCAGCGTCACCAGATCCTCCCCCGGGACGTGGCGCAGCGCTTCGGTCTCGTCGGGGTCCACGACGACGACCTCGCGCACGCGGTAGGTGAGCGCCTCGCCGAGCACCTCCACGACGAACTCGTCGCCGACGCGCACCCGGTCCAGGTGCGTGAACATCGTGGCGTTGGCCAGACCTCGATGAGCCGTGAGGACGGCGTGCGTGCCGGCCCCGCCGACGGGGAGGGACGTCCCCTCCAGATGTCCCGCGCCGCGCTCCAGAGTGTCGTCCGACGTGCCGTGGTAGACGGGCAGGTCGACGCCGATCGCCGCGATGCGCAGCCGGGCCATGACGTCGGTGCGGCCGCCACGCAGGATCGCGCGGTAGTCGAACGAGTCGTCCGAGCTGCTGCCGGCACCGGTCGGGAGACGTTCCCCGGCCTGGAGGAGCGCTCCCGAGGTCAGCGCCTCGTTGTAGCGGCGGGCGAGGGCGAGCTGCTCGGACGCGGTGGGATCGAGGCCGTCGGCCACCGCGACCGAATAGCCCTCGATGAGAAGGGACTGGTTGTACTGCGAGAGCCATCCCGCAACGGTCGGGTAGAGGAAGAGGAGCATGCCGAGCCACGCCAGGCACGCGGCGATGATCGCGAGCCACTGCGGCCGCCATCGTCGTCGGACATCGGCACCCATGCGGTCCTCCTCTCTGCAGAACGACGACCGTGCGGCGGGAGCCGGGGGGAGCCCCCACCGCACGGTCGTCTCGGTCACGTCAGCGGAATCATCGACGCCGACGCACCCTCGTGATCACTGCGTGCGCTCGCCCCGCCGACGCGCCACCACGGCGACGCCGATCGCGGTCAGCAGCAGTGCGCCGCCGCCGAGCATCAGCAGGACCTGGCCCTGGCCACCGGTCAGCGGCAGGTTCGGGACGTTCTGCTTGACGTTGTCGATCGTCAGGTCGTAGCCGCTCGTGACGCCCGCGGCGACCGCGACGGCGGTGAACGCGTCGTCCCCGGCGGGAAGGACGAACCCGGCCGGGGCCGTGATCTCCTTCACGACGTAGCAGCGGAAGGCCGCGTCCGCGGTCGCGTTCTCGCTGTCCGAGACGAACAGTCCGGCGATGGTGACCGCGCCGTCGGCCGAGGTGAACTCACTGGCCGCACCGACGACAAGGGCGCCGCCCGTGGTCGCGATGGCGCAGTCGGCGGTGGTCGCCGCGTAGGGGGTGGCCGCAGCGTAGACCTCGAACACCGCGCCGCTCAGACCGGCGGGCGCCGCACCGGCGGCATCCTGCTTGAAGATCTTCACGTCGCCCCAGTTCGTCTCGACGACGTTCGACGGGCTGACCGTCTCGGGGTCGCCCGGGAAGGGGTCGGTCGGGTCGACGGGGTCGGTCGGGTCGCCCTCGAGCGGCGGAAGCTGCGGCGCCGCCGGGGGCGAGACGAGCGCCTCGTTGTCGGTGACCAGGTATGCGCGGTTGTAGACCTGCCCGGCGTCGAGACCGAAGCCGGGGCTGGCGAGCGAGGACACCTCACCGGAGAAGACGGTGACGACGTCCTTGCCGCCCTGGCCCTTCAGCCAGGTCAGCCCGGCCTGGGTGAACGAGACCAGCAGGACGTTGCGGTCCGTGGTCACGGTGTAGTGCGCGGCGTCGACGGGGGTGCCGTCGACCGTCACGCTGTCCACGGCGATGGCGGCCAGGCGCGGGTCCATCGGGTCGACGACGACGTAGCTGGTGAACTGCGCGTCGTCGGCGAGCCGGGGGATCCCCGTCGTGGTCGGGAAGGTGACGCTCGCGCCGAGCCCGAGCCCGTCCGGGGACGTGACCGTCTTGGTCACGGCGACGGCCTTGGCGTTCTTGGGGTAGGCGTGCACCGCGTAGAGCCAGCCGTCGCTGTTGCTCGGCGCGCCGGTCTGGTTGTCCGGGAACGGCACCGTCACGATGAACGGCTGGGCGGGGTCGGCGATGTTCGCCGCCGTCGTCGCCGCCGTCTCACAGACCAGGTACGCGCCGACGTCGAGGCCGGTGAGCGTCGCCGTGCCGTCCGCGACGGTCACCGGGAAGCTCTGACCCGTGCCGAGGGTCTGACCGGCCAGCGCGGCCGCGGGGGCGACCGTGTTGAGGACGGGACAGGTCGCTGCGGTGACCGCGTCGATCGTGCTGAGCGTGTCCCAGCTGGCCGGGACCTCGAGCGGGAGCGACGTGATCGCGTAGGCGGTGAAGGTCACCCCGGCGATGGGGTTGGGCAGCGTCGAGCCGCCCTCCGGGTCGCCGACGATGAGCGACCCGGTGCCGGCCTGGTGCTCGTGCTTGTGAATCGTGATCGAGCCGGTCGCGTCGAAGTCGATGTCGCCGTAGACGGGGGCGGCGGCGGCGGGGGCGGCGAGCGTGAACGCCGCGAGGGCGGCGACGCCGAGTGCTGCCGAGCCGCGCACGGCCCAACGGCGGTTACTGGTGGAGGTCACTGCGTGTCCTTTCGGGGGGTACCGTCCGCGGACGGTGGTGTGGGGGTGAGCCGCTCCGGGCGGAAGCGGCATCGGTCATGCGGTCTGATGCGGTCTCATGCGGTCGAGGTTCGTCTCCGCCTCCTCTGCGCGAGCAGGATCCCGAGCAGCGCGAGGGCGAAGAGCCCTCCCCCGCCCAGAAGGAACGAGTCGCTGCCCAGTCCGCCCGTGAGCGGCAGCGCCGGCATCGGGAGCTTCCGGTTGACGAACGGCTGGCTGAAGACGAAGTCACGAGCTGCGGCCGTGACGGCGAAGGGATGCGGCGTGTCGTCGAGCAGGTAGCCCGCGGGGGCCAGGCTCTCGGTGAGCGTGTACTCGCCGTGCCCGAGGTCGCCGATCTCGAAGAAGCCCGCGCGATGATCGCGGTCGAGGTACGCTCCGGCCGCGCACCCGGCGGCGGAGGCCGCGACGCAGTCGACGATGATCGTGTCGTCAGGGATGCCGGCACCCTCCAGCAGCCACTCCGAGCCCGAGAGGCGGGTGGCCGGGCTGTGCTCGTCGGTCTTCTGCCAGGTCGCCGATCCGGGGATCGGGCGGTTCACGAACTCGCACTCCACGCGGTCACCGGGGCGCACACCGGTGATGTCGTGCGACACAGCGGCGATCAGCACGGTCTGCGCCGCGCCCTGCCGCGGCGTCACGACGCAGTGGCTGCCGACCGGGTTTCCGCCCGAGAGCGCACCGGCGACGAGCTGATAGCCCGCCTGCTGGGCCTCCTGCATCCGGACGGCGGCGGAAGCGCTCGAGCTCGGGAACACGATCTCCCACGGGGTCTGCACCGATCCGCTCGCGTCCGTGATCTTCGCCGACGGCGTCGTGATGGTCGTCCCCGACGTCGTCCCCGCGCCGCCGACCAGGGCCGACGAGAGGCTCCAGCCGGACGCTCCTTCGCCGTTCTCGCCGTCGACGTCGAGCAGGGTCTTCTTGGCGGTGACGGTCGCCTCCACGAGCGGCTCGTTGGTGAGGGTGCACACGAGCTGCTGCCCGGCCTTGCCCTTGGCGGTTCCCAGCTGCGCGGCCGAGGGGATCGGGCCGATCACGGCCTGCCGCTGCGGGGAATTCGGGGTCGGCGGCGCGAGGACGCCGTGGTAGGCGGGGGTCGTCTCATCGCTCCAGATGCACGCGTAGCTCGTGATGTACTGGCTCAGGTCGGCGGCGGGGCTGCCCGCGCCCGTCTCACGAATCGTGTAGGTCTGACCCACCGTCACGACCATGGGCCCGGCGATCGCCGTCTGCACGCCGTTGAGCGTGCCGCTCGTCGTCGCCGCCTGCACCGCGCTCGTCCGCCCGGTGGCGAAGATCTCCAGCACGAACTGGTTGCCCGGCGCGTTGCGCCCCACGATGTCCTTCTGCAGGCGCATCGTCGGCGGCAGACCGCAGCTGGCCATGTCGACGACGTTGCTCGAGCTGTCGACGATGCCGCCGATGTCCAGACCCGTGCTGGGATCGAGCCGTCGGATGCCGAACGATCCGGACACGTACAGCTCGCCGCGCCCGTTGAAGGCGACGCCGTTGAACGTCGCGTTCGCGATGGAGGTCGTCAGATCCGCGACCGTGGCGGCCGAGATCCGCTCGCCGGCGACGACATCGGCCGCGTTCAGCCGCGCGAGCTTGTTCACCCCGCTGAGGCTCCAGACGAGATAGAGGTTGCCGCTCGCGTCGAACGCGATGTCGCCGTTGCCGTTGCCGCTCACACCCGGGATCTGGACCTCGCGGACGAACTGGTACGTCGTCGTACCCGGCTGGATCACGAAGAGACGGAAGTAGTAGGTCGATCCGCTGCCCGCGTACCCGCCGAAGTAGTACGCACCGGTGGTCGGGTCGATCGATCCGCCGATCAGATCCGAGGGGAGGGATCCCGAGCCGGTGATCGTCATCGTGGTGACGGAGCCGTTCCCGGCGCCCGGCGCCCAGCGCCGCATCGTCACCGTGCCGCTCGCAGGCGCCTGGGTCACCGAGATCGCCTCGCTGCCGTCGAGGTTGAGCGCGAGCCCGTTCTGGTTGTCGGTGGTTCCGAAGCTCACTCGATCGGGCACGTTGGTCCCCGAGGACATCCCCTCCGCCGTGGTGCGCTTGGCGAACTGACCCGCCCCGGTGCCCGTCACCCGATGGTGCGCATAGACGGCGTCGACCTCACAGCTCAGGCCGTTGCCCGGAGTCACCTGGTTGGCGATGGTGCACGTCAGCGTACGGTTCTGCATCCCGGTGGGGATGGCCGGGAGCATGGCCTGCATGCGCCCGTTCGCGCCCACCGACAGCACGCCGCGGGCGAGCTCGGGGGTGCCCGCCCCGTCCCAGCCGCAGGTGTAGGACGCCGCGTAGCCGTTGAGGTTCGCCATGCCCGAGGGGCCCTCGGAGATCGTGTAGGTGACGCCGGTCTCGACCGTCACCGGCCCGGCGATGCTCGCCTGCACGCCCGTCGCCGTTCCGGTCGTCGTCGCCTCACCGGCGAGCGCCTGGTCACTGCTGCGGTGGACCGCCAGATGGAACTGGTGGCCGGGTGCGATGCGGCTCCGGACATCCTTCTGCAGCACGAGCTGGGGCTGACGATCGGCGACCTTCGTGTTGGTGATCGTGCACGCCAGGCTCTGGCCAGCGCGCCCGCTCGGGATCGCGGGCAGGGTCGCCTGCGCCCGCCCGTTCGCGTTGTTGTGGGCGATCGTCTGGTTCTGCACGAACGGGGCGCCGCCGCCGGACCACAGGCAGTCCAGCGTGCGGGTGTAGTTCAGCAGACTCGCAGCGGGCGTCCCGGCGCCGGTCTCGGCGACCGTGTACACCGCCCCCTCGCTCACGACGACGGGTCCGGCGGACTGCGGCTGGAGGCCGGTCGCCGCGCCCGCGGTCGTCGCGGACGCGAGGTTCGTGGTGCTGCCGGCCTGCCGGATGTCGAGCGTGAACTGGTCGGAGGCGAAGAAGCGTCCGCCCGCGCTGAGGCTCTTGCTCAGGATCAGCGTCGTGCCCTGGCCGCAGCTGGCGAGGTCGACCCCGGCGAACAGGGACTGCGTCGCGGTGCTGGTCACGGCGCCGGTCGCGAGGTTGAGGCGGCCCACGATCGTGCTGGTCAGGATGAACGTGCTGGTCCGCTGGACGAAGAGGATGCCGTTGCGATCGAACGCGAGCCCGTTGTAGGCCCCGTTCGTCCCGATGGACACCGAACCGGCCGTGGCGATCGTCAGCGTCGCGCTGGCGGTCGTGGGAACGTTCGCGGGCGCGACGTTGGCCACGAGGCTCGCACCCCCGCCGCTGGGACTCCACAGCACGTACAGCCGGTTCGCCGCGTCGAAGACGATGTCGCCGTTGCCCACCGCGCTCGCGCCGCTCGGCATCGTGATGCGGCCCACCTGGCCGACGTATGTGCTCGTCGCGACGTTGTAGGCGAACAGCTCGAAGAACGTCGTGCTGCCCGTGCGTGTGTATCCGCCGAAGTAGTAGTGCGAGCCGGTTGCGTTGACGGCCCCGCCCACGAGGTTGTTCAGCCCGCTGCGCGTCGTCCCCCCGGAGAGGATGTACTCGGCGACGTCCGCATTGGCGTAGAGCCGCTGGATGTGCACGAGACCGTTGCTCGGGAGGGTCGCCGCGTACGCGGCGGTGCCGTCGCGGGTGATGGCGAGCGCGTCGGTCGCCAGGGACGTGTCGCGGAACGAACCGGTGTTGCTGCCGCTGTCGATCGAGCTGTTGGCGGCCACCGCGTGCACCGTGTCCGCGGACAGGGCGTTGTCGCGCAAGGTGTACACACCCTCCGTGCAGTAGTTCAGGCCCGGAGCCACCCGCGCGATGACCGGCGGTGCCTCCCCGCCGTCGTCGTCCTTCGCGCCGTCCTTCGCGCCGACGGCGTCATCGCCGGCGGGCTCGTCCCGCACCGCGCCCGGGGCGTCCTCGCGCTCCGTCGGAAGGTCCGGGGCGGGCGCGGGCGTCGGCGCGGCGGCCTCGTCGCTCGGGGCCTCATCGCTCGGGGCCGCCTCTGCGGGCGCCGCCGGCTCGAGCGTCGCGGTCGGCTCGATGCTCGCCGGCGGATCGCCGGCGGTCGATCCAGCCGCAGCGGGCACGGCACCGGCCAGGATGAGCACCGCGACGGCGCACGACGCCGTGATCGCGGTCACACGGTGTCGACGGCGTTCCGCGCGAACGCGCGCAGGCGCGACTGATCGCAATGTATCTCCCCAGATTCATCGCCTCCGGACGTGCAGCCGTAGGCGAGTTCATCCTGACCGCGCGAGCGCGGCGACCTGAGGAACTTGAGCAGATCCTGGACGAATCCTGAGGGGTCGCCGGTGCGCGATTCAGCGGGAGTGCGACCGACAGCGAAGAGCGGGTGGATGCCGTGGCATCCACCCGCTCTTCCCGCACGAAGTCACTCGGTGCCGACGGCCTTGTCGATGTTGTCGCGCACGTTGTCGACGTGGGCGTCGACCGAGTCCGGGGCGACCTTCTTGACGAAGTCGGCGGCGGCGTCGAGCACCTTGTCGCTGATCTCCTCCGCCTGCTCGGACTTGAGCGCGTCGTCGATCTTGTCCTTGTTCTGCTCCAGGAATTGCTTGCCCTGGTTGACGATGTCCTCGATGCCCATACGGGTCCCCCTGTCTTCGTGCGGACCATCCGCTGAGGGCAAGTCTGGCCTCACTCAGCGGCGCGGGGCAAGGACGCCTCTTCGCGCGTGCGCAGCGCCTCGTGCCGGGCGATCACGCGATCATCGCGCTGAGCGACCACGGCGCGCACGATCAGCGCGAGCGTGACCCCGACGACGGCGCCGATCGAGTTGGCGACGATGTCGTACACCGTCGCGTACCGCTGCGACAGCAGCTGCAGCTGCACGAGCTCGATGAGCGCCGAGAGCACGGGTCCGCACACGTACGCGAGCGCCCAGTACCGCATCGGCAGCAGCAGTCCGAAGAACAGGCCGACCGGCAGGAACAGCGCGACGTTCGCAGCGAACTCGATGAACGCGTAATCGATGAAGGCGGGCACGCCGCGCTCGTGCAGCTCGGCGATGACGCGGGCGAGCAGTCCGGCGACCGGCTGGTCGATCGGACTCGGCCAGAACACGACGAAGGCGAGGAACACGCCGTAGCCGACCCCGAGCAGCAGCGCGAGCGCGTGACGCACACCGGAGGTGCGCGGCAGCGGCGCGCGCACCTCCGCGTCCGGGGCCAGAGTCATCGCCGTTCCTGCAGCTCCCCCGGCTCACGGCGACGCGACCACCACAGGGCGAGGACGCCGAGCGCCAGGAGTGCCACGCCGAACGGCAGGTACGCGCCCATCACGCCGCCGGCGACCGGCAGCTCCGTGACACGGACCTCGCCCTCCGCCGACGCCGCTCCGGTGGTCGGATCGGCATCCGAGGTGACGGTCGCCGTGTTCACCAGCGTGCCCCGCGCCGTGTCGGCCACTCCCACGACGAAGGTGAGCGTCGCCTCCGCACCGACCGCGAGGCCGGGCAGCACGCACGTGAAGACGCGCTCCGTCGTCTCGCAGACGCCGTTGCCGTCGACGCTCCACGAGCGTGCGGTGAGCCCCTCGGGCAGTTCGTCGACCACGGTGATCGGACCGGGATCCTCAGTCGGCCCCTCGTTGACGACGGTCACCGTGTAGGTCGCGACCTGGCCGGTGACCAGCTCACCGTGCAGCTCCTTCGTGATGCTGAGCTCGCTCAGGGGCGGCACATCGACCGTTGCGGTCGAGGTGTTGTCCTCGAGCGCGTCCTCGTCCTCCGGCGTCGCGGTGTGGACGGTGACGGTGTTCGACACCTCCGGGTAGGCGCCGGCGAGCACCTGCACGGTGAGCGAGATCACCGGCGCCGTCGCGCCGGCGGCGAGCTGCGGGAGCAGGCACACGACGCGCTGACCGTCGATCACGCAGCTCCAGCCCTCGCCGGACTCGACGCCGACCGGGACGAGGGCGTCCGGCAGGACGTCCTCCACCACGACTCCGCGCGCATCGCCCGGGCCGGCGTTGGCGACGACGAGCTCGTAGACCAGCTCCTCGCCCACGCGGGCGTCGCCGACGACGCTCTTCACGATCGAGACGTCCGCCGACTCGACCAGAGTGCCCACCGCAGTGGCGGGGTTGTTCTCCGGCTCGGGGTCGGGTGTCGTGCTCGAGACGACGGCGCTGTTGACGATGTCGCCCTGCAGCGTCGCCGCCGCGTCCACGACGATCTCGAGCTCGACCGTGTCGCCCGGGGCCAGCGGATCCACGAGGGCGCACACCACGAGGGACGCGTCGTCGGCGTCGGCCGCGCAGTTCCACGGGCTCGCCGTCTCGCCCGTCGCGATGCCGGCGAACGTGAGCCCGTCCGGCAGCGTGTCCCTGATCGCGACGTCCCGAGCCGTCGACGGACCGAGGTTCGTGACGGAGAACAGATAGCGCCCCGTCGCCCCCGCGACGATGTCCTGACTGACGACCTTCGTCAGTGCGAGGTCGGCCGACTCGCGCACCGGCGAGGTGGTCGTGTCGCGGTCCGGCTCACCGCCCTCGGGCTGCTCGGTCAGGCCGGGCGTCACCTCGACGGTGTTGACGATGTCGCCCTGCACGTCCGGCGCGATGGCACCGGTGACCGTGATGTCGGGCGCCGCTCCGACCGGCAGGTCCTCGGCGCGCACGCATTCGACGCGCTCCCGTCCGTCGGACGCGGCATCCGTCGGCTCGCACACCCAGCCGTCGCCCGAGGCGGAGACGTATCCGACACCGGCCGGCAGCGTGTCGATCACCGTGATGGGATCGTCGGCGGTGGCGTCGGAGTTCGACGGCCCGAGGTTGGTGACCGTCACGGTCCACACCACCTCGCCGCCGGCGACGATCTCCGACTCGTCCGTGACGACCTCCTTGGCGATCGCGAGGTCGGCGACCTCGGTGATCGTCACGATGTCGGTGGAGCTGTTCGGCTCGGCCGGGTCGGCCGGCTCCGGCGTGGCCCCCGGGGCGACGGTCGCGGAGTTGGCGATGTCACCGCTGAGGTCCTCGGCCAGGTCGACGTGCAGGGTGAGCACGACGACGCCGTCCACGGGGATCGTGGCCGTGATCGCGCACAGCACTACCTGACGGTCGCCCTCGAGCCCGTCCTGTGCGCAGGCGAACGCGTCGCTGCCGCTCGTCGTGGTCTCGGACAGCGTCACGCCCGCCGGCAGCACGTCCCGCACCACGATCGGCTCGGCGACGGAGGCGACCGAGTCGGACGGACCGCGATTGGTCACGGTGACCGTCCACGCGAACGCCTCGCCGGCCACGGCGGCACCGGTGTGCGTCTTGACGATGCCCAGGTCGGCCGCCGTGCGCACGGTCGTCGTGACCGTCGCGTCGTTGTTCTCCGGGTCCGGATCGGGCGTGGTCGCCCCGGTGGTCGCCGCGTTGACGACGTCACCGGTCAGCGAGGCGTCGGCCGTGACCTCCAGCTCGAGCTCGAGCGACGCGCCCGGTGCGAGCAGGCCGGCCAGAGCGCACTCGACGAGCTGTGCGTCGCCGTCCGACGGCGCGCACGTCCATGGCGACGCGCCCGTGGCCGGCGGCACGATGCGCGCGAAGCTCAGGCCCGCGGGCAGCGTGTCTTCGAGCCACACGCCGCGGGCCGTGGACGGCCCGTCGTTGGTGACGGTGAGCAGGTAGGTGCCGGTCGCGCCCGCGACGACGGGGATGCCGTTGCGCTTGGCCAGCAGCAGATCCGCGGACTCGGTGATCACGGCATCCACTGTCGTGGTGTCGGGCAACGGGTTGTCGTCCGGCTGCGGCGTCTCGCCGGGGGCCACCGTGGCACGGTTGGCGATCGTGCCCTGCACGTCCGGTGCGATGAGACCGATCACGGTGATCGGCTCGGCGTCGCCGACGGCGAGGTCGGCGACCAGTTCGCAGGTGACGCGCTCGGGCGCGCCGTCGGGCACGACGGCGGCGTCACAGGTCCAGCCGGCGCCGGTCGCGCTGACGAAGCTCACGCCGGCGGGCAGCGAATCGGTGACGACGATCGGGTTCTCCGGCGAGGCGTCCGAGTCGGACGGACCGGCGTTGGTCACCGTGATCGTCCACTGGATCTGCTCGCCGGCGATCGGCGTGGTCGTGTCGACCTGCTTGGCGACGGTGAGATCGGCGACCTCGGTGATCGTGACCGTGTCGGTGCTCTCGTTGTTGCCGGGCTCAGGGTCCACGGTCGCCGACGGGATCACCACGGCGGTGTTGGACAGGGAGCCCGACAGCGCCTCGTCGATCGCGACGCGGACCTCGAGGGCCACCGACTCGCCGGCGGGGATCGTCGCGGTGATCTCGCAGACGACCCGCTGGGCGTCCCCGGCATCCGTCTCGCACTGCGGGGAGGTCCCCGCGGCGACGAGCGTGGTGCCCGCGGCGAGATCGTCGGTGACCAGGATCGGCTCGGCCGCGCTGGCCACGGAGTCGCTCGGCCCGTTGTTGGTCACCGTGATCGTCCAGGTGAACTCCTCGCCGGCCACGGCAAGTGCAGCCGCGTCGTGCGACTTGACGACGGACAGGTCGGCGACGGTCACGAACGTCCCCGTCACGGTGTCGTCGTTGTTCTCGGGCTGCGGATCGGGCGTGCTCGAGTCGACGACAGCCGCGTTCTCGACGGTGCCGGACAGGTCGGCGTCGGCCGAGACCTCGATTTCGAGGGTGAGCCAGGTGCCGGGCAGGACCGTCCCGTCGTACGCGCACACGACCTCGCGGAGGTCGGTGTCGTCGCACGTCCACAGCGCGGCGTCGTCACCGACGGCGCGGACGAACGTGAGCTCGTCCGGGAGCGAATCGGTGATCGTCACCTCCCGGGCCGTCGACGGCCCGGCGTTGTAGACCTGCAGCATGTAACGCCCGGTCGCGCCGGCGACGATCTGCGCGCTGATGCCCTTGCTCAGCTGCAGGTCGGCCGATTCGCGCACCGGCGACGTCGTCGTGGAGGTGTCGTTGTCCTCGCTGTCGTCCGGCTGAGGGGTCGTCCCCGGCGCGACGGTCGCGGTGTTGACGATGTCACCCTGTGCGCTCGGGTCGATCGTCCCGGTGACGGTGATCACCTGCGGGTCGCCGGTGGCGAGGTCGGCGGTGAGGGCGCACGCGAACGAGGCACCGTCGGCCGCCGGCGTGCACGTCCAGTCGCCGGTGGGCCCCGTGACCGTGTCGAGGGTGACCCCTTCCGGCAGGACGTCGCTGACGACGATCGGGGCCGCTGCCGTGGCGTCGGAGTTCGACGGGCCCCGGTTGGTGACCGTGAGCTCCCACGTGATCGGCTGGCCCGCGACGATGTCCGCGGCATCCGTCACGACGGTCTTGACGATCTCGAGGTCGGCCTCTTCGATGACGGGCGGCGTCGTGACGGTGGACGCGTTCGGCCACACCGGATCGGCGGGCTCGGGCGTCGCCCCGGGCGCGACCGTGGCGGTGTTGGACAGCGCGCCCGAGACATCCTCGGCCACGTCGACCGTCAGGGTGATCGTCACGGTGTCGTCCGGCGCGAGGGTCGAGGCGATCTCGCACGTGACGGTCTCGACGCCGCCGGCCACGGCGACATCGCACGCGGCACCCGCACCGGCGGCCGACACGTAGCTGACGCCCTCGGGCAGCACGTCGGTGATGACGATCGGGTCGGATGCCGTGGCGACCGAGTCGCTGAGGCCGTGGTTGGTGAGCTCGATCGTCCACGAGAACGTCTCGCCGGCGGTCGGGGTCCCGACGTTCGACTTCACGATGCCGAGATCGGCGAAGGTGACCACCGTCACGTCCTCGGTGTCGCTCGGCGGCGTGGGGTCGCTGGGCGAGGTGACGGCGGCCGAGTTGGTGACCGCACCGGCCGGCTGCGAAGCCGCCACGGACGCCGCGATCACGAGGGTCGGAGCCGAGGTCCCCGCCGCGAGGGTCACGGGAGCGTCGGTGTCGCCGTCCCGCAGGTCGCACGTGACGACCTGGCCGGCGGCGGCGCACTGCCACACGGCCGGCCCGCCGGTCGTCGACGCCGACACGTAGGTGAGCCCGGCGGGCAGCGTGTCGGTGACGACGACGGATGCGGCAGCGTCGGACGGGCCTTCGTTGCCCACCGCGAGCTGGAACAGTGCGATGCCGCCCGCGGTGATCGTCGGCGTCGTCGTGGACTTGACGATGGTCAGGTCGCTGACGGCCTCGACGGCGATCTCGTCACTGTCGCCGGCCGTGGCCGGCTCGTCGGTGTCGGGGTCGTGCGTGGTCGACGTCGCGGTCGCGGTGTTGGGGATCACGGTGCCGTCGGCAACCGACGAGCGCACGGTCGTGACGACCGTGACGACGATCTCGCCGTCCGCGGGGATCGTCCCGAGGACGCACGTGAGGAACGCGGTGCCGGTGCACGCGCCGTCGGGGAAGGTCGCGCTGACCAGCACCAGGTCGGCGTCGAGCGCATCGGTGAGCGTCACGTTCTGCGCGTCGGACGGGCCGTCGTTGCCGACGACGATCGTCCAGGTGACGTCCTCTCCGGCACGGACGACGGCCTGCGACGGCGTCTTGGTCACCGTCAGCTGGGCAAGCGGGATCACCTCGAGCTCGACGTCGGCGTCGTTGTTGGCCGGCACCGGGTCGCTCGTGGTCGATGAGACGTGCGCGTCGTTGATCAGGCTCGCATCGGTGAACGAGGCGGCGACGCGGACGGTGATCTCCACGACCCACGCGGCCTCGGTCACGTCGAGACCGTCCGCCTTCACGCACGTGATCTCCTGGCCGTCGGCGGTGCAGTCGGCCGGCAGGGCGACGATACCGAGACCGGCGGGCAGAGTGTCCACGAGCGTCACGGCATCGGCATCCGACGGGCCGAGGTTGTCGGTCGTGAGGGTGTAGATCGCCGTCTCGCCGGCCACGACGGGGTCGCCCGACACGCCGCCGGTGGGCCGCACCGACTTGGTGAGCCGAAGGTCGGCCTGCGGCTCGACGACGCCCGGCGTCGCGGAGTCCTCGTCCTGGTCGGCCCGCCAGATCGACGAGACGGATGCCGTGTTCGCGAGGTCCGTGTTCGCGCCGGTGAAGGCGGGGTCCACCGTGACCGTGTACTCGAGCGTCGGAGCGAAGGTCTCGGCGGCGAGGACGCCGTCGAGGTCGAATCGGACGGTGTTGCCGGCACCCGGAGCCGCCGTCCAGGCCGTGCCGCCGACCGTGATCTGATCGAACGTGACGTCCGCGGGAAGCGTGTCGACGACGTACACGCCGCGGGCGACGGACGGGCCGCCGTTGGCGACGGCGAGTCGGTAGGTGATGGCCTCGCCCGGGGCCACCTCAGCCGGCGGGGCCGGGTCGACGATGTCCTTGTCGATCGTCAGGAACTCCCGCACGTCGACGCCGGTCGTGACGGTGGACGAGTTGTTCTCCTCGTCGGGGTCGGTCGTCGTGTACTCATCGATGCGCACGGTGTTCGCGATCGCGGCCGCAGCGGCCTCGACGTCGCTGTTCACCGTTCCCGAGAGGGCGACCGTGAGCGCGTCGCCGACGCCGATGTCCGCCGTGATCGTGCATGTGAGCGCGCCGGCGGCGATCTGGCAGTCGTCCGCGGCAGTGCCCCCGGTGAGGGAGATGCCCGAGACGTTCGTCGGCAGCGTGTCGACGAGGACGATCGGGGCGCCCGCGCTGGCGCGCGAGACCGAGGGTCCGTCGTTCGTGAGGGTGATCGACCAGGCGATGTCCTCGCCCGCGACGACCGGTCCGGATGCCGGCGTGGTGACCGTCTTGACGACCGCGAGGTCGGCCAGCGTGATCACCGTCCCGGTGGCCGTGGAGGTGTTGTTGCCGGGGGTGCGGTCCTCGGTGCGCGCGCCGACGGACGCGGTGTTCGAGACGGTCGTGCCCTCGACGACATCGGCCGCGATCGCGACGGTGACGTTGATGGTCCAGGTCCCGCCGACCGCGAGATCCGCCCGCGTGCACTCCAGCAGGTCATCGTCGTCGGGGATGCCGCACGACCCGCCCGGCGCGGTGACGCCCGACAACGTCACGCCGGCCGGCAGGTCCAGCTGGTCGCGGACGGTGAGCCCGACGGCCGGATCGCCGCCGTTGTTGGTCACCACGAGCGTGAACGTTCCGGTGCCGCCGGCGGTGAAGGCACCGGGGGTCTTCACGATCTGCAGATCCGCCTGGTGGATCGTCGCGGTCGCCGTTCCCGCGGTGCCGACGTACGAGCCGGTGCCGCCGTCGTACGAGGTGCCGCCGGTGGCGTCGGTGACCTCGGCCGCGGTCACCGAGTTGGTGTGGGGCACTCCGTTGCCGACCGCGACGGAGTCGTCTGCGACGGCATCGTAGGTGATGGTCAGGCTCTCTGTGCGGGCGAGCGGACCGAGACCGGTCCAGGTGAGGTCACGTCCGTCGATCTCGGGATCGTCAAGCACCGCCCCGCCCAGCCGCGCCGAGCCGGGCACGTAGCTCCAGCCGTCCGGCAGGGTGTCGACGGCATCCAGCGACAGGGCTGCGGCGGTGCCGTTGTTGGTCAGGGTGAACGAGAACGCCACGTCCTCGTCGATGTACACGGGGCCGGGGACGACCTGCGTCTTCACCGCGTCGATGCGCGGGAACGCCGGCGTGACGGATGCCGTGACGGCGGGGCCCGGGCCGTAGGTCTTGCCCCCCGATGCCAGCGACGACCACGACTGCGGTGTGACGGTGTTCACCAGCGCCGCGCCGGAGAGGTCCGCGGCCGGGGCGAGCCTCGCGTCGTAGCTGAAGGACTGCGCGCTCCCGGGGGACAGCGCGCCGATCGTCCAGGTGAGGGTGCGGTTCGCGGCATCCCACACGCCGCCGCCCGCGACGGTGTCCTCGTCGACGAGGTCCGTGCCGTCCGCGGCGACCGGGATCACGTCTTCGGGCAGGGAGTCGACCACGACGACGTCGTACGCCGTGCGGTTGTTGTTCCCTCCGGTCGCCGACGCCGTGACCGTGTAGGTGAAGATCTCGCCCTGCGCCTTGGGGACTGCGGGCGCGCTCACGCTCTTGCCGACGGTCACCGCGGGGCGGCGGACGACGATGGGCGAGTTCGCCGACCCGACGCCGTCGTCCCAGGTGCCGCTCGCGGACGTCGGCGGCGGTCCGGCCGCGTGATCCCACCGGAGCACGGCCTGGTTGGTGTACGTGACGTTGTTGTCCTGCGCGTTCGTGACCGTCGGAGGGATGACGATGGCGAAGGTGAGCGTCACGGTGCGCTGCGTCTGCGCCGGCAGGACATCCCCGAGGAGGACGCCGAACGTGCGGTCGCTCGCCGTCAGGGTCGTCGCCCCCGCGCAGAGCGCGGCGTCGGACGAGCTGCACGAGGGGGTGCCCACCAGCGTGCCGGCGTCGGCGGGGAAGACGGTCGGCAGCTGATCGGTGATCGCGGCGTTGCGCAGCGTGATGTCGGCGGGGATCGTCGCGGTGATCGTCCAGGTGACGGTCTCTCCCGGGACGTAGATGTTGTTCGGGCTGACCCGGTCGGCGGTCTTGGTGATCGCCGGACGATCCACGAGGATGTTCGCGGTGTCGGTGCGCTCGGTGACGGCCCGCTCGTTCGGCTCGTCACCGGCCAGGGTGGAACCGGTCAGCGTCGCGGTGTTGGGGTAGAGCACTCCCGCCACGGCATCGTCGGGCAGGGTCACCGGGTACACCACCGACTGCGGGGTGCCCGCGACGAGCGGGCCGGGCAGAGTCCACGTGAGCTGCTGGATGCCGGGCGCGCACTCGCCGGAGGCGGTCACCCCTGTCGGCAGGGCGCCGACGATGAGCGTCTCGTCGAGGCAGTCCACGACGACCGCGTCGTGCAGGGGCGGCCTGCCGTCCTGGTTCGTCGCGTACAGCCGGTAGTACACGGTCTGCCCGCCGACGACGCCGAGATTCGACTCGGACCACGGCCCGTCTGCGGAGGTCGCGACGTTCTTGGCCAGCGACGGGAGGGGCTCGACGACCGCCACCGACGCCAGTGCGGTCGACCGCTGCACGGGCAGCGCTCCGGGCTGAGTGGTCGTGGTGCTGGTGAGCACGGCCGTGTTCGTGATCGCCGCGCCGTGGACGTTGGCCGCCGCATCGGCGACGGGCGCGGTCAGGTTCACCGTGAAACTGACCGGACTGTCGGCGTCGTTCGTCCAGCTCACGGGGAACAGGAGCGCGCCGAAGCCGGCGTGCGTCGGGTCGCCGCAGAGGCGGAACTCGAGCGGATCGCGCTCACAGCCCGGTCCGAAGACGTACGCGCCCGCCGCCGCGGTGGAGCTGAACGCCACCGCCGGATCGGTCGTGACGAGCCGGCCGAGGGGGAGGCTGTCGACGAGCGTCCCGTTGAAGATGCTCGTCTTGGCCGGGATCGTCGCCGAGTACTCCCAGGTGACCGTCTCGCCGATCGTGGCCTGCGTCAGCTGGTCGTTGTTGCTCTCGACGACGCCCGTGTTCACGACGGCCTTCGTGACCGCCGCGTTCCCGAGCGCGACCGTCGCATCGTCAGCGGCCTCGGCGGCGTTCGGAGTGCCGAGGTAAGCACCGACGGGGTTCGTCGGGTGGAACGTCGCGCCGGAGGCATCGACGTCGATGCCGTTCGTGGAGACCGACGTGAACCGGGTGACCGCGGCCGTGTTGGTGTGCGACGAGCCGATCGACAGCGGGCTGGGGACCACCAGCGTGTATTCGATGGGGGCGGTGTCACCGCCCTGCAACGGCTCGTCGGTGAAGTCGAGGTCCCAGACGATCAGGGTCGAGCCGTCGTCCTGGGGCTCGCAGGACGTGAAGGCCGGCGCCACGCTGACGTGCAGGATGTCGGCGCAGCCGAAGCCGGCGGGCAGCACGTCCCACACCTGGATCGTGTCGAGCGGGTAGTCGTTCAGCCCGCCGTCTGTCCTGGCGTGCGCGACGTCGATGGTGAAGACGAGCTCCTGCCCCTCCTGCACGGGGTTCAGCGCCGGCTGCCCGTCGACCTGCTTGTCGAGCGTCAGCGGCGGCGCCGGCGCGACCCGCACGTCGACGTCGTCGCGCAGCGCCACGATGCTGCCGTCGCCCGAGGTGTACCGCATCTTGGCGAGGTTGCCGGTGATGCGCGGCTGCTCGAGCGGAACGGTGTCGATGCGCATGAGCACGTCGAGCTGGAGCGCCTGCCCGGGCTGGACGTAGGACACGCCGTCCTGCGCATCGCCGACGATCCAGCGCGACGCGGTCTGCAGCGCCGGGTCAGCGCCGGCCGCAGCGACCGACGCCCAGCCGAGGCCGGTCCGTGCAGCCCAGCCGACGATGGACGAGCCGACGGGGACGAAATCGCCGACCTGGACGTCCCGCGTCGACACGCCGGCCGGGAAGGTGGCCTCGATGCGGAAGCAGACGAGGTCGCCGAGCTGAGCGGCCGGTGACGACGCGGCGTCGGGATCCGTGTACACGCCATCGGCGCAGGTGAGTCCCGTGCCCGAGTCGACGCCGGTGATCTTCACCCGGTCGGTGTTCTCCCACACTCGCTTGGAGAGAGTGACTGCTTCGGTGAGAACCGACGAGGAGGAGCCGTTCTCCACCTGCGCGTCGTCGTCGTCGACCTCGTTGTCGGCCGCCGGCGTGGTCGTCCCGGTCAGTTCGACCTGGTTGGTGAACGCATCTCCGACCGACGTGCGACTGCCGCCCTGGTAGAACTCGCGCATGTACACGTCGTACGTGACCACGCTTTCGCCGCTCGGGTCGATGTCGGCGAGGTCGAACGTGACGGTCACGACGCCGTCGGCCACGGTCAGTCCCGCGACGGTCGCGCCCGTCAGCACGACTCCGGGCACGCTGCCGGGTGCGGGGCATTCGTCCGGCCAGTCCCCGGGCAGGTCGATGCCCGCCGGCAGCGCCGGGAGCACAGGACACATGCCGTTGGGGATGGTGTCGACGAGCTGGATGCCGCTCGCGCTCATGTACTGGCTCGTGCGAACCGTGAGAGTGAAGGTCTTGGTCTCGCCGGCCCGGAACAGCCCGCCCGAGTTGGACTTGACGACTCCGAGGTCCACGACCAGGACCGACGTGTCCGCCGAGACGCTGATGACGGCATCGTCCTCGTTCGCGACGCTGCCGGAGTACGCACCGGTCGCGACCGCGGTGTTGGGGACGGTGTAGCCGCCCTCGACAGGCCGGATCGCCTCACCGTCGGCCACGCCGTCGGGAGCGGTGATCTTGTTCAGCCCGACGAAGGCGCTGTAGGTGAGGTCGATGAGCTCGTCGTTCCCGAGGTCGCCCAGGGTCCAGGTCAGCTGGGTGAAGACCTCGCCGGTCACGTCGTCGGTGACGATCTCCTGCACGCAGTCGTCCGAGCACGAGGTGACCTGGAACCACGCGGGCACCCGGTCCACGACGACGACATCGTCGGTGCCGGTGCCCGCCTGGGGCGCCGTGCGGACCGTGAGCGTGTATTCGACCGGCGTGAGCGGTCCGCGATACGCCTCTTCATCGCTGTTCTGCGCCTTCGAGAGCTGGAGCGCCGTGACGGTCACCGACGAGTCGGTCGCGCCGCCCTCCGTGGCATCCGAGATCACCGGAGGGCCTGAGACGGGGACCGAGACGGCGGGGACGACACGCTCGTCGCTGTGCGCGTAGACGCCGGCGCCCAGGGCGAACGTCGAGCCGACCGGGTAGTCGTCGTTGTCGGCGCGCACCTCGAAGGACACCTGGACGGAGGAGCCGAGGGGCAGGTCCGCCAGGTTCTCCCACACCAGCACCCACGCCGAGCGCGGGTTCTCCGGGTCGGGGTCGTTCGGGTCGGGGATCCACGGCAGCACCGTGGGCTCGCCGATGCCGTTCAGCCCGCCCGGCGTCGCGCTGCCGGGCTCGTAGGTCACCCCGACAGGGAGGACGACGACGGCGGTCGCGTTGTAGAGGTGGTCGGCGCCGTCCGGGTTGGACGCGGTGACGGTGATGCGCCCTGTTCCCCCGGCGAGCACGCTGTCTCCCGACGAGGTGACCGCGATGCCCGCGGCGTCGTTGACGGGCGACACGGGCGGGGTGGCCTGCGCCGCGGTCGGGATCGCGACCAGCCCCATCGTCGCGACGAGCGCGAGGACGGCGGTGGCTGCCCACGCACGGAATCCGGACAGAGGGGTGGGACCGTGCTGCACGCGCATCGCTACCTCGAGCTCTCCTGGCCGGCACGCGGCGTGCGCGCGGCGATGGAGGAGACACTCCCCCGCGAGCAGGCTATCGAAGGCGGGTAACGAAGCGGTAACGACCGCGACAACAGCTGCGCGGTAACGGCGGCGCGGTGGCCGAACGCGGAAGAGCCCCCCGGGCGGACCCGGGGGGCTCTTCGAACGCAGTCAGATCACTTGCTGATGCTGGTGACCGTACCGGCGCCGACGGTGCGTCCACCCTCACGGATGGCGAAGCCGAGGCCCTCCTCCATGGCGATCGGCTGGATCAGCTCGACCGACATGTCGGTGGTGTCGCCGGGCATGACCATCTCGGTGCCCTCGGGCAGCGTGATGACGCCGGTGACGTCCGTGGTGCGGAAGTAGAACTGCGGGCGGTAGTTCGTGTAGAAGGGGTTGTGACGGCCGCCCTCCTCCTTCGAGAGGATGTAGGCGGTGCCCTCGAAGTTGGTGTGCGGCGTGACCGAACCCGGCTTCACGACGACCTGGCCGCGCTCGACGTCGTCGCGCTTCAGACCGCGAAGCAGCAGACCACAGTTCTCGCCGGCCCAGGCCTCGTCGAGCTGCTTGTGGAACATCTCGATACCCGTGACCGTGGTCTTCTGCGTCGGGCGGATGCCGACGATCTCGACCTCGGAGTTGATCGCGAGCGTGCCGCGCTCGGCGCGGCCCGTCACGACGGTGCCACGACCGGTGATCGTGAAGACGTCCTCGATGGGCATGAGGAACGGCTTGTCGCGGTCGCGCTCCGGGTCCGGGACGCTGTCGTCGACGGCCTGCATGAGCTCGACGATGGACTCGGTCCACTTCTCGTCGCCCTCGAGCGCCTTGAGCGCCGAGACGCGCACGACGGGAGCGTTGTCGCCGTCGAAGCCCTGGCTCGACAGCAGCTCGCGGACCTCGAGCTCGACGAGCTCCAGGATCTCCTCGTCGTCGACCGCGTCGGACTTGTTCAGCGCGACGAGCAGGTACGGCACGCCGACCTGCTTGGCGAGCAGCACGTGCTCACGGGTCTGAGCCATCGGGCCGTCGGTCGCCGCGACCACGAGGATCGCGCCGTCCATCTGAGCGGCACCGGTGATCATGTTCTTGACGTAGTCGGCGTGACCGGGCGCATCGACGTGCGCGTAGTGACGCTTGGGGGTCTCGTACTCGATGTGCGAGATGTTGATCGTGATGCCGCGCTGACGCTCCTCGGGAGCCGAGTCGATCGTCGCGAAGTCACGCTGCACGTTGGTCGCCGACGGGTACTTGTCAGCGAGAACCTTCGAGATCGCTGCCGAGAGCGTGGTCTTGCCGTGGTCGACGTGACCGATCGTTCCGATGTTCACGTGCGGCTTGGTCCGCTCGAACTTGGCCTTAGCCACTGGGTCCTCCTCAGGACGGTCGTGTAGTGATGACGGGCGCTGGATTGCGACCGGATCGCTACGGGGATGTTTCTAGTGTAGGTGTATGAAGTTGTGAGTCACATGCGGGATCTGATGGTGATCGAGTGCCCGCCGCGAAGCGACGGTGTATCGAGATCTACTCGCCCTTGCCCTTCTGGACGATCTCGTCGGCCACGGCCCGCGGGACCTCGGCGTACGAGTCGAACTCCATCGAGTAGACCGCACGTCCCGAGGTCTTCGAGCGCAGGTCTCCGATGTAGCCGAACATCTCCGACAGCGGGACGAGAGCGCGGACGACCTTGACGCCGGCAGCGTCCTCCATCGTCTGGATCTGGCCACGACGCGAGTTCAGGTCGCCGATGACGTCGCCCATGTACTCCTCGGGCGTACGGACCTCGACGCTCATGAGCGGCTCGAGGATCGCAGGATCCGCCTTGCGGACGGCCTCCTTGAAGCCCATGGAGCCGGCGATCTTGAACGCCATCTCCGACGAGTCGACATCGTGCGAGGCACCGTCGAGCAGGGTCGCCTTGACGCCCACCAGCGGGTAGCCCGCCAGCACGCCCACGTTCATCGCGTCCTGGAAGCCCTGGTTGGTCGGCTCGATGTACTCGCGCGGGATCCGGCCACCGGTGACCTTGTTCTCGAACTCGTACGTCTTGTCGGCCGTGACCTCGAGCGGCTCGAGCGCGAACTGGATCTTCGCGAACTGGCCGGAGCCACCGGTCTGCTTCTTGTGGGTGTAGTCGTGACGGTCGACGGCCCGGCGGATCGTCTCGCGGTACGCCACCTGTGGCTTGCCGACGTTCGCCTCGACGTTGAACTCGCGCTTCATGCGATCGACGAGGATGTCGAGGTGCAGCTCGCCCATGCCCTTGATGGTCGTCTGACCGGTCTCGGGGTTGAGCTCGGTACGGAAGGTCGGGTCCTCTTCGGCGAGCTTCTGGATGGCGACACCCAGCTTCTCCTGGTCGGCCTTGGTCTTCGGCTCGATAGCGACCTCGATGACGGGCTCGGGGAAGGTCATCGACTCGAGGACCACCGGCGCGGCCGGGTCGGCGAGGGTGTCACCGGTGGTGGTGTCCTTCAGGCCGATGACGGCGTAGATGTTGCCGGCGGTGACGCCGTCGACCGGGTTCTCCTTGTTGGCGTGCATCTGGAAGACCTTCCCGATGCGCTCCTTCTTGCCCTTGGTCGAGTTGATGACCGCGGAGCCGGAGTCGAGGTGGCCGGAGTACACCCGGATGTAGGTGAGGCGACCGAAGAACGGGTGCACCGCGACCTTGAACGCGAGCGCCGCGAACGGGTCCTTCGCGTCGGGGTGGCGCTCGACGATGGTGTCGTAGTCCTTCGGGTCGTGCGCCTCGATGGCACCGACGTCGAGGGGGTTCGGCAGGTAGTCGACGACAGCGTCCAGCATCGGCTGCACGCCACGGTTCTTGAACGCCGAGCCGCAGAGCACGGGGTAGATCTCGCTGGCGACGGTGAGCTTGCGGATCGCGCCCTTGATCTCGGCGAGCGTGAGCTCCTCGCCGCCGAAGTACTTCTCCAGGAGCGCGTCGTCGGTCTCGGCCACGGTCTCGAGCAGCTTCTCGCGGTACTCGGCGGCCTTGTCGGCGAGGTCGGCGGGGATCTCCTGGACCTCGTACTTGGCGCCCATGGTCACGTCACCCTTGGCATCGCCCTCCCAGACGAGTGCACGCATCTCGACCAGGTCGACGACGCCGATGAAGTCGCTCTCGGCGCCGATCGGCAGCTGCAGCACGAGCGGCTTGGCGCCGAGGCGGTTCACGATGGTGTCGACGGTGAAGTAGAAGTCGGCGCCCAGCTTGTCCATCTTGTTGACGAAGCAGATGCGGGGCACGTCGTACTTGTCGGCCTGACGCCAGACGGTCTCGGACTGGGGCTCGACGCCCTCCTTGCCGTCGAAGACGGCGACCGCGCCGTCGAGCACGCGCAGCGACCGCTCGACCTCGACCGTGAAGTCCACGTGGCCGGGGGTGTCGATGATGTTGATCTGGTTCTTGTTCCAGAAGCAGGTCACGGCGGCAGACGTGATCGTGATGCCGCGCTCCTTCTCCTGCTCCATCCAGTCGGTCGTCGAGGCGCCGTCGTGGGTCTCGCCCAGCTTGTGGTTGACGCCCGTGTAGAACAGGATGCGCTCGGTCGTCGTCGTCTTGCCGGCATCGATGTGCGCCATGATGCCGATGTTGCGGACCTTGTTGAGGTCGGTGAGCACTTCTTGTGCCACGGGGTGTCCTTACGTGTGGTGTCGGGCTGACGGGGTGTTCCGTACGCGGCCGCGCTGCTGCTCGGGTGAGTGAGCAGCGGCGCGGCCGCGTATCGAGATCACCAGCGGTAGTGCGCGAAGGCGCGGTTCGACTCGGCCATCTTGTGGGTGTCTTCGCGGCGCTTGACCGCGGCACCCAGGCCGTTCGAGGCGTCGAGGATCTCGTTCTGCAGACGCTCGGTCATCGTCTTCTCACGACGACCCTTCGCGTAGGAGACGAGCCAGCGCAGCGCGAGCGTGTTCGCGCGGTGCGGCTTGACCTCGACGGGCACCTGGTAGGTCGAACCGCCGACGCGGCGGCTCTTGACCTCGAGGGTCGGGCGCACGTTGTCGAGCGCCTTCTTGAGCGTCGCGACGGCGTCCTGGCCGTTCTTGGCCTCCACGCCCTTGAGCGCGTTGTACACGATCGACTCGGCGAGCGACTTCTTGCCGTCGACGAGGATCTTGTTCACCAGCTGGGTGACGATCGGAGCACCGTAGACCGGGTCGTTGACGACGACGCGGCGGGGTGCGGGTCCCTTGCGAGGCATCTAACTCAACCCTTCTTCGCGCCGTAGCGGCTGCGAGCCTGCTTACGGTTCTTGACGGCCTGGGTGTCCAGGGCGCCACGGACGATCTTGTAGCGCACGCCGGGGAGGTCCTTCACACGACCGCCGCGGACGAGCACGAGCGAGTGCTCCTGCAGGTTGTGGCCCTCGCCCGGGATGTAGGCGGTGACCTCGGTGCCGTTGCGGAGCTTCACACGGGCGACCTTGCGCATCGCCGAGTTCGGCTTCTTCGGGGTCGTCGTGTAGACGCGGGTGCAGACACCCGCCTGCTGCGGGTTCGCCTTCAGCGCGGGAGCCTTGGTCTTGTTGACCTTCGGCGTGCGCCCCTTGCGAACCAACTGCTGAATAGTTGGCACGTTCTCTCCTTATCAATGCTGCACGGTGACAGCTGGTGTGGTTTCACCACAGATCCACCGGCGCAGCGCGACTGCGCTGAGCTTTCGTGGTGGATATGCCGTGGGGGTGACCTGTTCGCAGGCCGTTCCCGGAATGCGGCGCTCCCCTCACCCGGGTCGTGCCAGGCACGACGCAAGGCGCGCGAGAGCGCACACCCGATCCATGATACGCGGGCGCGACAAACCGGTCAAACGCAGGGCGGCGCCGTCACCCGGCGTGCTGCAGGTGGAACTCCTCGTCGCCGAGGAAGAACCGCTCCCCCGCGTCGAGCTCGGTGCCCGGCTCGACCTCGACCTCGTCGCCCATGAGGGTGCGCACGAGCACCCCGTTGGTCGATCCGAGGTCGGTCACCAGCCACCGCTCACCGCGCAGCTCGATGCGCGCGTGCGTCTTGGACACGGTGCGCGCGCCATCCTGGACGGCGATCAACTGCGCGTGCGGGAAGGCCGGATCGGCGGCGGGACGGCGGCCGAGGATGGCGACGTCCGCGGTGACGGCGATCGGCTGACCGGATGCCGGGATCAGCTGCCATGACGGACGACGACGGCGCACCATCACGGTGTTGTCGATGTCGTCCTCGTCGGGCTCGGCCTCGCGCTGCTGCGCGGAGACGGAGCGTCGCGCCGACAGCGGGGCGCCGGCGGCGGGCGAGCCGACCACGGCGGACACTTCACCGGTGAGCTCGGGGAACGCGTCCGCTTCGAGCGGCGCGATGCCGCGAGCCGGCGACGCGTCGGCGGGCGCGTCCGGCTCCGGGTTCACCGGGGGGACGGGCAGTCGCGTGACCGGTGCGGGCGGCGCCGGCGCGGGCGGCGGAGGGGTGCTCGAAGGCGGGGTGCTCGAAGGCGGGGTGCGGCCCGGGACGAACGCGATGATGCCGTCGGCGGTCCCGGCCGGTGCCGGCACGTGCGGGCGGCTGCCGGGGGCTGCGGCGCTCGGCGGGAACGGCGATGGGGACACCGCAGAGACCTCATCGACTTCCGAGGGCCACGCGGCGATGCCGGGGTCGGCGTCGCCCGGTCCGGGGGCGGTCCGCGGCGCGGTGCCGGGGTTCCCTGCCGCCGCACCGAGGCCCGGTGCCGGTGTCGGATACGGCGAGGATCCGGATGCCGGGGGCGACCCGGCGGGCGAGCCGACCGCCGGAGCGACGCCGGGGTATGCAGGACCGGGGGGGTGCGGCGCGGGCGCCGGCGGCGGAGGCGGGGCGGACGCGAGGCCGCCGGCGTAGCCGGCGGGCGCACCCAGCGGCACCTGCCCGGGTGTCGGTGGCGCCGGCGGAACCCAGGGCTGCGCGCCGCCGGTCGCGCGCAGCGCGGGCGGCGCGACGGGATCGCCCGGCGCGCGGAGACCCGGCATGGCCGGCACCGGGTAGCCCGCGGAGGTCGGCGGGGGCAGCGGCGTCGCGCGGCGCGCACCGCGCCACGGCGCGGGACCGAAGCCGAGCACCGTCGCCCAGACGAGGAACAGCAGGGCGGCGAGCACCGTCATGGCGCCGCCGTAGCCGAAGCCGGGATTGATGCGATGCGCCGAGACGACCACGAGGACGACGACCGCGAGCTGGCCGATGCCCGGGATGAGCCCCAGCAGCACCAGCCACGGGCTGAACCCGCCCCAGCGCAACACGGTGGCCACGTTCAGGACCGGGACCCATGCCTTCCAGACGTCCTCGCCCATCTTGCGGAACATCGCGCCCAGCGCGAGCGCCATCCAGACGTAGACGGCCACGCCGATCACGGACGAGAGCAGCCCCAGCAGCAGCGCCGCGGAGCTGTCGACAGTCGGGCTCATGCGTCCACCCTAGGTGCTCTTCCCCGCGGCGCCCGCGGCGCGCGCTGAGGTGCTCACGGCTCCGGAAGGCCGGGGTCGGCACCGGCGCCGGGGTCGAACGGGGCGTCGAGCGAGCGCGTGAGCTCCTCGAGCATCGCCGTGATCTGAGGCTCGACATACTGCGAGATCGCCGCCTGGATGCGCAGCCGGTGACGCAGCAGCACGGTGCAGACCTCGCGGCCGACCATGTTGGCGTACTCGTCCGCGAGCCGGACCTCCTGCCGCAGCGCCGCCTTCGCGTCCTCGCTCAGCGGGGGCAGCGCCGGGACACCGGCATCCACTTCATCGGCCAGCCCGGACAGCGTGAACAGGAAAGGCGCACCGGGCAGCGGCTCGGGGTCGAGCGGAAGCCCCTCGAACTCGGGCTCCAGGCCCTCGCTGGGCCGGTAGCTGCGGGCGCGGTTGCGCGCCGCCTGCTGATCGAGCTCGCCCTGCAGCATCGGCAGGTTGCGTTCCGTGTACTGCGCGACGGCATGATCGACGATCGTCTTCACCCGGGTCGAGAGGCCGTGCTGCACGCCGTGCGGGACGTCCGAGCCCAGGCCCGCGGCGGACAGGATCGGCGAGCCCAGGCAGCGGCGGCACGGCGCGACGCGTCCGCGATGGGTCGCCGGCTCCCAGCGCGGCAGCCACCGCAGCCAGGCGTCCACCGCCTGGCTGACCTGCGTCTCGAGCGAGCGCTCCACGGCATCCATTGTCCCCGTTCCGGGCACCGACGTGGTGATTTCGCTTGCGGCGCGCGGCGGATCGCGGTCGAGTGCGTCTCGGGACGGCATGTGAGTTCCGGCTCACGCAGCATCGGACGGTGCGGTGCGCGGCCCGGGACTCACGGTTCGTCGTCGCCCTCCCACGGCCAGCGGGGACGCCCGGCGCGCGTGCGCACGAGCGCGACACCGGCCCAGCCCGCGACGAAGGCGGCCGCGGCGAGGACGAAGGCGAACCACGAGGTGAGGAAGCCGCCCGCGGCGGCCACGGCACGGGCGGCGTCGCCGCCGACGAGGACGGCGCCGGCCAGCATCCCGAGCAGGTAGGCCAGCAGCGCGGCCGACGCGACGAGCAGGGCGGCCGTGTACGAGGGGCGCGCGCGGTGCAGGACGACCCAGAGCGCGACGAAGACGGCGACGGTCGCGAGACCGAAGCCGACGACCCCGGGCAGCTGCCCCAGTCCGGGGGTCGCGATGACCTCGGCGTCGAGCAGCAGGCTGAGCAGGCCCAGCCCGCAGATCCCGAGCGCGATGAACCCGATCGTCGCGAAGACCACCGCGACGGGCGGTGCGACCCCGCGACCGGGCTCGGACATCAGTACCGGTGCAGCTGCGGGCCCGCCTCGAGGGTCCGCTCGTACTCGCGCTGCGCCTCGATGTTCAGCTCGGTGACGCGCTTGCCGCGCGCCGAGACCCACGCACCGAACCAGATCGTGATCTCGCGCCCGATGACCAGCGCGACGACGGCGAGCGGGGCGAGCAGCTGCTCGTTGACCAGCGCGGCGCCCTGGCTCGCGGTGAGCGTCCAGAACGGCGCCTGGAACAGCTGACCCAGGAGGTGCCCGCCGTACGCGGCGACGCCGACGAGCAGACCGAAGATGACCCAGTGACCCCAGCGGCCGCGGTTGATGATCGCGCCGAGCAGCCAGAAGGCGATGAAGAACACGGCCACGGGCACCCAGAACCACCACGAGGTGACGGCGGCGAGCGCCTCGGTGCCGACGTTCTCGCCGGTGATGTCGCCGGCGATCGCGCCGAAGCCGAGCGCGGCGCCGAGGTACAGGATGCCGAAGGCCACGGCCGCGAGCAGACCGATGGCGCCGGCGGCGGCGCGGTTGCCCCGCGGACGCGGCGCCTCGGGAGCCTGCACGAAGATGGGCTGCGGCGATGCGGGCACCACGACCGGGTCGACCTGCTCGCGCCCGGCGGCGCTGTCCGCGTACACGGCGGTCTCGGGGTAGGCCGAGGCGGACTGGTAGAACGGCTCGCTGCTGACGGCGCCGTTGTGCTCCTCCAGATACGACAGGTCGTGGTCTGCCGACCGGTCGCCGGCATCCGCGAGGTCGCCGGCATCCGTGGCATCGGCCTCGTAGGCGACGACGGGCTCGACGGGCTCAGGCGCGTACGCGACGGGCTCGGACGGGGTGACGACCGGTTCGTCGGCGGGCCCGGCCGGGACGACCAGGTCGTCGGCCGAGGCGGCGGAGTAGGCGGGCTCGTCGACGGACGCGCCCGCGTCCGCCCGGTCGGCCTCGGCGGCGTCGACGGCATCGCGCGATGCGGCCTCCGCCTCGGCGAGGCCCTCGTTGGCGCTGTCGACGACGTCGTCGACCGCGGGGACGTCGTCGCCCGAGGTGCTCTCGTCGACCGGCTCGCCGTACTGGGGGTCGCTCATGCCTGTGTGCTCCTCACGCGGGGCCCACGCCACCGCAGTCTGAGGGTAACTTCCCGCGCCCGCCGCGCCGCGCAGGCGTGCCGACGTGTCTTCACGCGGAGACGTATCGTGGAGGCATGGCCGGACATGCACGAGGACTCAGGACCGGTGCCCTGCTGCTCGGCGCCCTCGTGCTCGCCGGATGCGTCGCCGAGCCCGACCCGGCGCCGCCGACGATCACCGACGCCACCCCGTCGCCGGCGGCGACCCCCACCGTCTCTGCCCCCGAGATCCTGCCGTTCCCCACCGGGCCGTCCGAGTCGACGACCGCGCTGCCGCAGGACTGCCGGGACGTCGTGCCCGAGAACATCCTGGCCGACCTGGAGGGCATCCCGCTGAATGCGCCCGGCATGGGCGGGGGGATCCGCCCGGACAGCACGCGCGTATGCGTGTGGGCCGACCCGGGCGCCACGGTGACGCGGCTGATCACGGTCATCGGCTACTCGCCGTACCGCGCCGCCAGTGATGCGCTCTACGAGCTCGGTCGCTCCGGGTACACGTGCTACGAGCCGCGCGGCGGCGTGCGCTGCGAGATGACCTGGCAGCACGAGACCCTGCCGGTCACCGAGGGCCGCACGCTGTTCTACCGCGACGGCGTGATCATCGACACGCAGTACGCGAACCTCGCCCCCGAGGGGTACACGAGCGCACTGATCAACGCGCTGTGGCCCGGTGACTGACCGCGGGACGCTCGCCGGCGCCGGCGCATGGGCGGGCGACTAATCCGCCCACACCCGGCCGGCCACGCGCGACGCGTAGTTGGACGGCTGCCAGCCGTCCTGCAGCGTCGACAGCCACACGCCGCCGCCGGCCTCGATCGTCTCGACGACCTCGCCCTCCGCACGCGTGCAGCGCACCCGATCCTCGTGGTCGGCGCACGAGAAGCCGCTGGACGGAAGCGCGGCTTCGGCGATGGCACCGGCATCCACCGGCACGTCGGCGAGGGTCGTCGAGATCGTGCCCTCCGCGGACGTCCACGCGCACGTGAATCGCACGGCGGGCTGCAGGGCGTCGACCAGCCCCGTCGCGGTGGTGAGCGGCGGGTCCGTCGACGCGCGGAGATCCGACTCGGGCGTCCACACCAGGCCGGCCCACAGCGCATCGGCGTAGAGGCCGCGGCATTCCGCGGGCGCGCCCGCGGTCACCTCGTCCTCGTCCGCGGCGACCGGCTCGGACACCGGGCTCGCGAGCGTGCCGGTCAGCCAGGTGAAGGAGGCCGGCAGCAGCGGCACCGCGAGGAACGCCAAGCCCGCGATCGTCGCGGCGCAGACGATGCCCACGATCCATGCGAAGACCGCGTTGCGTCCACCGATGCGTGCCATGTCTCCACGGTACGTCGCGCGACGGCGGGCGTCGGTCCGGACACGGCGAAGGGTCCCGGGAACCTTGCGGTTCCCGGGACCCTTCGGCGGTCCGTCAGAGACTCAGGCGTGTTCGCGACTTCGTCGCTCCACAACCTCAATCGGCTCGGCCGAGCACGCTCGCTCGGCGCTCGCCTCACTCAGTTGTACGTGCCGGGCGTGAAGTCGTCCGTCGAGAAGCTGTCGAAGTCGACGTAGCTCAGGTCGGCGTCGCTGTACGCGCCGTCCGAGGCGAAGATGCGGTTGGGGTACCGCTCGCTCTTGGCCTCCTCCGTCGCCTCGACAGCGACGTTGCGGTACTTCGCAAGGCCGGTGCCGGCGGGGATGAGCTTTCCGATGATGACGTTCTCCTTGAGGCCGACGAGCGGGTCGCTCTTGCCCTCCATGGCCGCCTGCGTCAGGACGCGGGTGGTCTCCTGGAACGACGCGGCCGACAGCCACGACTCCGTCGCGAGCGACGCCTTCGTGATGCCCATCAGCTCCGGACGGCCCGACGCGGGACGCTTGCCCGCGGCGACCGCCTCGCGGTTCATCTGCTGGTAGCGCTTGAAGTCCACCAGCTCACCGGGCAGCAGGGTCGTCTCGCCGTGGTCGACGACGGTGACCTTGCGCAGCATCTGGCGCACGATGACCTCGATGTGCTTGTCGTGGATCGGCACACCCTGCGAGCGGTACACGCCCTGCACGTTGCCGACGAGGTACTTCTGCACCTCGCGGGCACCCTGCACGCGCATGACCTCCTTGGGGTCGAGCGTTCCGACCTGCAGCGGCTGACCGACCGTGACGCGCTGGCCGTCCTCGACGAGGAGGGTGGCGCGCTTGAGGACCGGATAGACGTGCGGCTCGTCGCCGTTGTCCGGGGTCAGGATGAGCTTCTTCGACTTGTCGGTCTCATCGATCTTGATGACGCCGTCGGCCTCGGCGATCGGGGACGCACCCTTCGGGGTGCGCGCCTCGAACAGCTCCTGCACACGGGGAAGACCCTGCGTGATGTCGTCCGCGCCGGCGGTGCCGCCGGTGTGGAACGTACGCATCGTCAGCTGGGTGCCGGGCTCACCGATCGACTGGGCGGCGATGATGCCGACCGCCTCGCCGATGTCGACGAGCTTGCCGGTGGCCAGCGAACGGCCGTAGCACTTCGCGCAGACGCCGACCGCCGAGTCGCAGGTGAGCACCGAGCGGACCTTGATGGTCTCGATGCCGCCGGCGACCAGCTTGTCGATGAGCACGTCGCCCACGTCGTCGCCGGCCTCGGCCAGGACGGTGCCCTGCTCGTCGACGACAGCCGCCGCGAGGGTGCGGGCGAACACCGAGTTCTCGACGTTGGCGTCACGCACGAGCGTGCCGTCGGCGCCGGGAGCGGCGATCGTGAACTCGAGGCCCTTCGTGGTGCCGCAGTCGTCCTCACGGATGATGACGTCCTGCGAGACGTCCACCAGACGACGCGTGAGGTACCCCGAGTCGGCCGTGCGGAGCGCCGTGTCGGCCAGACCCTTACGGGCACCGTGCGTCGCGATGAAGTACTCCGCCACCGAGAGTCCCTCGCGGTACGAGGAGATGATCGGACGGGGGATGATCTCACCCTTGGGGTTGTTCACCAGGCCACGCATACCCGCGATGTTGCGGATCTGCAGCCAGTTTCCACGGGCGCCCGAGCTCACCATGCGGTTGATGGTGTTGTCGGCCGGGAAGTTGTCCCGCATCGCCGTCTGGATCTCGTCGGTCGCCTCGGTCCAGATCTTGATGAGCTCCTGACGACGCTCGGCGTCGGTGGTGAGACCCTTCTCGAACTGGCCCTGGACCTTCGCGGCCTGCTTCTCGTAGCCCGCAACGATCTCCGCCTTGTTCGGCGGCGTGAGGACGTCGCTCAGCGCGACGGTCACACCCGAGCGCGTGGCCCAGTAGAAACCGGCATCCTTGATGCGGTCGAGGGATGCCGCGACCTCGGTCTTGGTGTACTCCTCGGCGAGCTTGTTGACGATCTGCGACAGCTTGCCCTTGTCCGCCTGTCCGCGCACGAACGGGTAGCCCTTGGGAAGCGTGTCGTTGAAGATCGCCTGACCCAGCGACGCGTCGACCAGACCGTGGCGCTCGTACCCCTCGGGCGCTTCGCCCTCGAGGAACGACAGACCCGGGATGCGGATGCGGACCTTGGCCTGCAGGTCGAGGGCGCCCTCGTCCTTGGCCATGATCGCCTCGGCGACCGAGCCGAACACGCGGCCCTCGCCGGATGCGCCCTCCTTGAGGGTCGTCAGGTGGTGCAGACCGATGATCATGTCCTGCGAGGGCAGGGTCACCGGGCGGCCGTCCGACGGCTTCAGGATGTTGTTCGACGCCAGCATGAGGATGCGGGCCTCGGCCTGCGCCTCGACCGACAGCGGCAGGTGGACGGCCATCTGGTCACCGTCGAAGTCGGCGTTGAACGCCGCGCACACGAGCGGGTGCAGCTGGATGGCCTTGCCCTCCACGAGCTGCGGCTCGAAGGCCTGGATGCCGAGGCGGTGCAGCGTGGGCGCACGGTTGAGCAGCACGGGGCGCTCGCGGATGATCTCCTCGAGCACGTCCCAGACCTCGGGACGCGTGCGCTCGACGGCGCGCTTGGCGGCCTTGATGTTCTGCGAGTGGCCCAGGTCGATCAGGCGCTTGATGACGAACGGCTTGAACAGCTCGAGCGCCATCTGCTTGGGCAGGCCGCACTGGTGGAGCTTGAGCTGCGGTCCGACGATGATGACCGAACGGCCCGAGTAGTCCACGCGCTTGCCGAGCAGGTTCTGACGGAACCGGCCCTGCTTGCCCTTGAGCATGTCGGACAGCGACTTGAGCGCGCGGTTGCCGGTTCCCGTGACGGGGCGGCCGCGGCGGCCGTTGTCGAACAGCGCGTCGACGGCCTCCTGCAGCATCCGCTTCTCGTTGTTGACGATGATCTCGGGGGCACCGAGGTCGATCAGGCGACGGAGGCGGTTGTTGCGGTTGATCACGCGACGGTACAGGTCGTTCAGGTCGCTGGTGGCGAAGCGGCCACCGTCGAGCTGGACCATCGGGCGCAGCTCCGGCGGGATCACCGGGACGACGTCGAGGACCATGGCGGCCGGGCTCATGCCCGTCGACAGGAACGAGTTGACGACCTTGAGGCGCTTGATCGCGCGGATCTTGCGCTGGCCCTTGCCCTCGGAGATCTGCAGGTGCAGCGACTCGGCCTCGGCGGCCAGGTCGAACGCCTGCAGGCGGCGCTGGATCGACTCCGCGCCCATGTAGGCCTCGAAGTACTGACCGAAGCGGTCCTGCAGCTCCTGGAAGACGTCGTCCTCCTGCTTGAGCTGACCGACGTCGAGGTTGCGGAACTCCTCCCACATGCGCTCGAGCTTCGCGATCTGCTCGTCGCTGCCCTTGCGAATGAGGGCCATCTCCTTCTCGGCGGCGTCCTTGACCTTCTTCTTCTGGTCGGCCTTGGCACCCTCCTCCTCGAGCGCGGCGAGCTCCTCCTCCAGCTTCTGGAGGCGGGCTGCCACCCGCGCGTCGCGGCGGTCGGCGAGGTTCTTCATCTCGAGGCGCAGGTTGGCCTCGTGCGTCGGCAGGTCGCGGTGACGTGCGTCCTCGTCGACGGAGATGACCATGTACGCGGCGAAGTAGATGACCTTCTCGAGGTCCTTCGGCGCCATGTCGAGCAGGTATCCGAGGCGCGAGGGGACGCCCTTGAAGTACCAGATGTGGGTGACGGGCGCGGCGAGCTCGATGTGGCCCATGCGCTCGCGACGGACCGAGCTCTTGGTGACCTCGACGCCGCAGCGCTCGCAGACGATGCCCTTGAAGCGGACGCGCTTGTACTTGCCGCAGGCGCACTCCCAGTCACGGGACGGTCCGAAGATCTGCTCGCCGAAGAGGCCGTCCTTCTCGGGCTTGAGCGTGCGGTAGTTGATGGTCTCGGGCTTCTTGACCTCGCCGAAGGACCAACGACGGATGTCGTCGGCGGTGGCCAGGCCGATGCGAAGCTGATCGAAAGTGGTTGACTCGAGCACTGGTTCTCCTGTGTTCGTAAAGCTGTGGGTTCAGTCGGTGATCGGGTCGCCGGGGGAGCGGGTCCGCTCCCCCGGCGACTCGAGATCAGATCTCGTCGATCGAGGTCGACTCGAACCGGGTGGAGATGTTGATGCCGAGCTCCTCCGCTGCGCGGAAGGCCTCGTCATCGGTGTCACGGAGGTTGACCGCCGTGCCGTCGGCCGAGAGCACCTCGACGTTCAGGCAGAGCGACTGCATCTCCTTCATGAGGACCTTGAACGACTCCGGGATGCCGGGCTCCTGGATGTTCTCGCCCTTGACGATCGCCTCGTACACCTTGACGCGACCCACGATGTCGTCCGACTTGATGGTGAGCAGCTCCTGCAGCGCGTAGGCGGCGCCGTAGGCCTCGAGGGCCCACACCTCCATCTCGCCGAAGCGCTGGCCGCCGAACTGCGCCTTACCGCCGAGCGGCTGCTGGGTGATCATCGAGTACGGACCCGTCGAGCGCGCGTGGATCTTGTCGTCCACGAGGTGGTGCAGCTTCAGGATGTACATGTAGCCGACCGAGACGGGCGCGGGGAACTGCTCGCCGGAGCGGCCGTCGAACAGCGTCGTCTTGCCGCTGGCGCCGATGAGTCGGTCGCCGTCGCGGTTCGGGAGCGTCGACTCGAGGAGACCGACGATCTCCTCTTCGCGCGCACCGTCGAACACCGGGGTCGCGACCTTCGTGCCGGGTGCCGCCTCGCGGGCCTGCGCGGGAAGCTCGGTCGCCCACTCCGGGGAGCCGTCGACCTTCCAGCCCTGCTTGGCGATCCAGCCGAGGTGCGTCTCGAGCACCTGACCGAAGTTCATGCGGCCGGGGATGCCGAGCGGGTTGAGCACGACGTCGACCGGGGTGCCGTCGGCGAGGAAGGGCATGTCCTCGACGGGGAGGATCTTCGCGATGACGCCCTTGTTGCCGTGACGGCCGGCGAGCTTGTCGCCCTCGGTGATCTTGCGCTTCTGGGCGATGTAGACCACGACGCGGCGGTTCACGCCCGAGCCGAGCTCGTCGTCGCCGTCCTCGGCGTTGAACTCCTTGACCGCGATGACGGTGCCCTGCTCGCCGTGGGGCACCTTCAGCGAGGTGTCACGGACTTCGCGGCTCTTCTCGTTGAAGATCGCGCGGAGCAGGCGCTCCTCGGCCGACAGCTCGGTCTCGCCCTTGGGCGTGACCTTGCCGACGAGGATGTCGCCGGGGCGCACCTCGGCGCCGATGCGGACGATGCCGCGGTCGTCGAGGTCCTTCAGCAGGTCGGGGCTGACGTTGGGGAGGTCACGGGTGATCTCCTCCTTGCCGAGCTTGGTGTCGCGCGCGTCGACCTCGTACTCCTCGATGTGGATCGAGGAGAGCGTGTCGTTCTTGACGAGCTCCTGGCTGAGGATGATGGCGTCCTCGAAGTTGTGGCCCTCCCACGTCATGAAGGCGACGAGGAGGTTCTTGCCGATGGCCAGCTCGCCGTTCTCGGTGGCCGGTCCGTCGGCGATGACCTCGCCGACCTCGACCCGGT
>Ga0160445_100063_pt1 | contig 125287 bp, 117 predicted proteins | sample HID1972M_E1MG_FD_108215 | JGI IMG/M metagenome (GOLD analysis project Ga0160445, IMG submission 108215) | Enriched pill bug-associated microbial communities from UW Madison campus, WI, USA - HID1972M_E1 MG | ecosystem: Host-associated > Arthropoda: Insects > Digestive system > Unclassified ... | reverse complement strand
TCTGCATATGCCCGTCGCGCTGCGTATTCTGGAAAGGACATTTGGGGGCATTGACCGGAATTTGGGCAAAATTGGATCCACCCAGTCGTGATAATTGCGTATCCAGATAGGAAAACAGTCGTCCCTGCAATAGAGGGTCATCGGAAAAATCAATACCAGGTACGATATTGGCCGGACAGAATGCCACCTGTTCAGTTTCTGCGAAAAAGTTATCCGGCCAGCGATTCAATACCATCCGACCGATCATTTTCAACGGCACCAGTTCTTCGGGAATCAGCTTGGTGGAATCCAGATGATCGAACGGGAAGGCATCGGCCTCTTCCTGGGTAAACAGCTGAACACCCAGCTCCCACTCCGGAAAAGCGCCATTCTGAATCGCCTCATAGAAGTCGCGACGGTGAAAGTCTGGATCGGCGCCTGCCAATTTGACCGCCTCATCCCACACGGTAGACTGAAGTCCGATTTTGGGACGCCAGTGAAACTTCACAAATGTGCTTTTTCCTTCCTTATTCACCAGACGGAAGCTATGAATGCCAAAGCCTTCCATCATTCGCAGGGAGCGAGGAATGGCGCGATCACTCATGGCCCACATGACCATGTGCATGGACTCGGGCATCAGTGAAATAAAGTCCCAGAATGTGTCATGCGCACTGGCTGCCTGTGGGAAGCCACGATCCGGTTCCATCTTGACAGCGTGAATTAGATCGGGAAATTTCATGGCGTCCTGTATGAAAAATACAGGGATGTTATTGCCTACCAGATCCCAGTTGCCTTCCTGCGTATAGAGCTTTACGGCAAAACCGCGCACATCGCGAGGCGTATCCACCGAGCCGCTGCCGCCGGCCACGGTGGAGAACCGACAGAAAACCGGTGTCTGGACATTTTTTTCGGTAAGAATTTTTGCCGTTGTATATTTCGACAATGATTGGGTCAGTTCAAAATACCCGTGAGCACCGGTGCCTCGGGCATGAACAATTCGCTCAGGAATACGTTCATGATCGAAATGCGTGATTTTCTCTCTAAGCACGAAGTCTTCCAGTAATGTCGGACCTCGAGGGGTTGCGCGCAACGAATTCTGATTATCGCTGATGGTCAGCCCCTGCTGGGTTGTCATGACCGGATGCGTGCCGCCAGCCTGTTGTTGTAATTCCCCGGCGTTACCAACTTCGTCTTTTACCCCATTGGCGGGACGGGAAACCGATTTTTTCGAACTTGACTTCATTAGTATCTCCTTAAAACAGGACTTGAATAATGATCAGTTGAAACGGAAAACAGGATAAGAAATTATGATTTTATTTAATTATAAATTTCTGGATTGAGTAACCAGTATGCCATATTTCCCAACCATTGTATGTGCGCATTGAAAAAGGACACTTGTAATAAATTTGTGGAAAAATTTGCATAACATGTTCTTAACAAACATTTACTTTGTCATATATAGCGCGTAGTACTTCCAGCTATGTATCATCCGCCTTTTGCGACTGGCAGCACCGGCCTATCTGTAGCGTCGGATTAGCACCCAATCAGAAGTTTCTAGTCGTTCCCAATGGCGCCTGCGCGCAATTTGCCAAGGAACGTCAGAAAATCAGGGTCACTGGCATAAGCAACATTAATTCTGAGCGCCGGTTTTTGACTGGATTTTTTTTCCGGATAGAATACCGTACCTGGTGCAAGGAATATCCCCTCTTCAGCCGCCTTGCGAGCCACTTGAATATCATCCAGATGAGCCGGCAACTCGAGCCACATGTAATATGTGCCCTCCGACTGATAAGGAACATGAAATCCCAACGATGAAAAATTGTTCAACGCCTGGGCGCTCGCCTGTTCGACCATTGGCCTGAGCCGTCGCAGATGCTTCAGATATTGTCCGTTGGCAATCAAACTGTAAAGCCATCGCTCAAGATAGTCCGACGATGTGACCACGGTGAGCATCTTTATATTGCAAAGGGAGTCAATCAGCGCCTGTCTGCCGGCAACATAGCCAACTCGAAAGCTGGCCGACAGCGTCTTGGAAAAGGTGCCTATATACAAAATCCGATCCAACTGGTCCAGGCCCGCCATACGCGGCATACTAGCCGGCAACAAGTCTGCAAACGCATCATTCTCGACAACCCTGAAATCATATTTTTCGGCCAGCTTGAGTACCTGATATTGCGCGGCCAAGGTTGCGCAGCCGCCCGTAGGATTGTGGCCCAGTGTTTGCGTGAAAAACAGCTTTGCACGATGCTGTCTGGCCTTATCCTCCAGATCTTCGATATCGGGGCCCGTACTGCCGCGCCTGACGCCAATCATTTTGATTTTGTACAGTTTGAGTTTGGCAAATAAAGGATAATATCCGGGGCTATCAACCAGAACCGTATCCCCTGGGGATAGAAACTGTTTGATAACCAAGTCCATCGCGTGGTTAGCACCATAAGTGAGCAGAACCTGGTCCGCCGACGCCTGAATAGATCTCTCAATGAGATTTTGCGCAATCGCCTCGCGCAGTGGCTCGAAACCCATGGGATGACCGTAGCCATATTTACTATCATTCGGTATTTTGAGCCGCATATCAAAATCGAACTGGCTCATCCATGAGGGCGGAGGCCTGCCGTCTCCGACGCGGACACGATAGGTCTGGTTCAACTGTTCCCGTAGCAATGATATAGCATCCACCGCATCTGCTATATGCGTGGTGCTGCTTCTATTCTGCTTTTTACTTAACGTGCTGACGTAATAGCCGGAGCCTGGCCTGGCCGTGATATGCCCCAATGAAACGAGTCTGTCATAAACATCGATCATGGTATTTTTCGACACATTGAAATGTTCACGGGCAACGCGTATAGACATCAGCTTCTGTCCGCTTTTCAGGTTTCCATTCTGGATGGCAAGAAGCATGTGCTCGACAATACTGTTGACTTTACTCATTATCGTTCCGATGTATGGTGCTGCGCACAATAAGTGTACCCCTACACATTCAGGCACAGTATCCGCATATTTCGAAGCAACCGTACCTTGTTTAAATTCCTATAACTTAGCATCATAGCGAACAAGACAATAAAAATATATATTTTAACCGTACCCACTACTGTACCTATATATCCTAAAAAATCAAGGAGACATGAATGAAAATATTACGCCGCGATCTGCTTAAAAAACTGGCATCGGGAACCGTTGCGGGCATCGGTGTCCTGGGCATGCCTGCCGTAGCACGGGCCCAGGAAATCGTGAAGTGGAAGATGCAATCGTTGTGGGACGGTGGCACCACGCCGCAAAAATTTGAAGAACTATTTGTCAAGCGTGTGGCAGAGCTGACTGACAACAAATTCCAGATTCAACTTTATTCGGCGGGTCAGCTTGTGCCAGCCAACCAGGCATTTGATGCAGTGCGTGGCGGCGCCTTCCAGATGATGAAAACATTCGATGGCTATGAGGCAGGAAAAATTCCGAGCCTGGCGTTTACCAGCACTGTCCCTTTCGGATTTCCCGAACCAGACCAGTACGAAGCCTGGTTCTACGAAAAAGACGGACTGGCCCTGGCACGAGAAGCCTATATGCCCGCGGGATTGTATTATGTCGCCCCCACTGTATACGGACCAGAGCCCATACATTCACGCGTACCGATCAAATCGCTCGCAGATCTGAAGAATAAAAAGGGGCGGTTCGTCGGACTGGCCTCCACTGTCATGGGAGCCCTTGGCGTGTCGGTCACGACGCTGGCAACAAACGAAGTCTATTCTGCTTTGGATAAGGGAGTGATCGATTTTGCCGACCGGGGCGATCTGACCGCCAACCTTGAAGCCGGCCTGGCCGAAGTAGCCAAATACATTATCATGCCTGGCCCGCATCAGCCTACAACGGCAACAAGTTATGTGGCCAATCGCGCCGCATACGAAAAACTATCCGCATCACACAAAGCAGCCCTGGCCAGCGCTGCCCGGGACATTTCCGGCGCCCTGCGCCAGCATATTCTTGTGGCAGACACACTGGCATTGAAAGCTTTCCAGAGCAAGGGCGTAGAAGTCACTACGCTGAGTGCGGATGAATTGGCGCAGGGTCGGGCACAGGCAGTAACAGCATGGGAGTCGGCAACCAAAGACAACCCGCTGGCAAAAAAAATGATGGACAGCCAAATTGCATTCATGAAGGATCTCGGGCTGCTGTCTTGAATATTCAATTGAAATGGTCGCTCTTTGCAACATTGTTTTTTTGGATTTGACCCATGCCTGCTTTCGTGTCCGTCTACATTCTGGGTATTACCCGCATCAATAAATTCTTTTTCAATATTGCTTCAGTGCTTATTTTCCTGATCGTATTTTCAATGTTGTACGAAGTGATCAGCAGATATGTATTTCATGCCCCAACAACCTGGGGCATGGAACTGGCTACACTGCTGTTTGGTCCCTACTTTCTGCTTGGCGGGGCCTATTTGCTGCATATGCGCGGTCATGTCAGCCTGGATTTGCTGCAAAAAAAACTCTCCGCGAAAAATCAGCGACTGCTCGATTTATTCAGTTATGTGATCATTATTGTCTTCAGCATCATCATGTTTTCCTACTCTTTCTCACCCGCAATGCAAGCGTGGGAGTATAAGGAAACATCGTTTTCTGCCTGGAATCCGCCCATCTGGCCAATCAAGTTTGCCATCCCCATATCGGTTGTACTACTGGGACTTCAGAGTGTTGCGGAAATGCTGACGGTTCTGTACAGTGAACAGGATCACCGGTCATGAGCGCGAACATTATTCTGGTCATCATGTTTGCAGGGTTAACGCTGTTCATGCTCACCGGGTTGCCCATTGCCTTCGTGCTTGGCGGCTTATCGCTTCTCATTACAGTGACCCTTTGGGACGCGAATGCAGTGGTGATCATGGTACTGCAGATTTTCGACACCATGCGCTCCGAAGCGCTGCTGGGCATCCCCCTGTATATCTTCATGGCAGCAATTTTACAGCGCACCGGCGTTATTGAAGAGCTGTACGGTGTCATGGAAATATGGTTCGGCCGCTTGCGCGGCGGACTGGCCATTGGCACGGTTCTTATCTGCGTGCTGATGGCTGCAATGACAGGGGTCGTCGGCGCAGCAGTTACCGCAATGGGGCTGTTAGCCATGCCGGAAATGCTCAAGCGGGGATATGATCCAAAGCTGGTTACCGGCACGATATGCGCATCCGGCACACTCGGCATTCTCATCCCACCGTCCATTCTGACCATTGTATATGCCGTCACAGCCCAGGTCTCAATCGGTAAAATGCTCATTGCCGGTATCGTGCCGGGACTGATTCTCGCTGTTTTCTACATTCTGTACATTCTTTACGTAGCCTATGCGCATCCGGAACGTGTACCTCAATCCCGGCGCGAGCGCGTCCCTTTTTCGACCAAACTGCGAAGCGTCAAAGGCGTTATTTTTCCCATCATCCTTGTCATATTGATACTGGGCTCAATATTTTTTGGCATCGCCACTCCCACAGAAGCAGCTGCCGTTGGCGTTGCGGGTGCATTCATCATCGGGATGCTCAAACGCAAACTGAACTATTCCGGCATTCGCCATGCCACGTTTGAAACCGCGAAAGCCACCACAATGATTCTGTGGATTACGATCGGCGCAAAAGCCTATGTCTCTGTGTTTACCGGCCTGGGCGGCGCCGATACCCTCCTGAGCCTGATCCGCGACATGCAGGTTCATCCCTACGTCATATTGGCTGCGATGATGCTGATTCTTATTTTTCTGGGAACAGTCCTGGACGAAATCGGAATCATCCTGCTTACGGTGCCGGTCTTTTTGCCTATCGTCAAATTACTCGGCTTTGATGAGATCTGGTTTGGCGTCTTGTATGCCATCACGATACAAACTGGCTATATCAGCCCTCCTTTCGGATACACCCTGTTCTACATTAAGGGGCCCTTACCCGCACACCTGGGCATGGGTACGGTATACAGGGGCGTTCTGCCATTCATGATATTGCAAATGTGCGCGCTGATATTCTGCGCCGCTTTCCCGGATCTTGTTACCTGGCTTCCGTCCTTGATGGACAGACGTTGATCTTTTATTTTTCACACGGAACGAAACACCATGCCTGAACTCAGCTCTCGAATGACCGGCTTTCACAAACTGGGAATACAGGGTCGCCTGAATATGTTGAAGGAACGCTGCAATCTGGACCCGGAAACGGTCCAAGCCATGCTCAACACCGGCAATTTGCCCGCGGACACTGCCGATCATCTCATTGAGAATGTCATTAGCACCATGAATATTCCGGTGGGCATTGCAACGAACATGAAAGTCGATGATAACGATGTCCTGGTGCCTATGGCTACCGAAGAATCCTCGGTAGTTGCCGCAGTGTGTAATGCCGCCAGGCAGTGTTATGACAACGGCGGATTCACCACGTCCATGTCGGGCTCTCAGATGATTGCCCAGATTCAATTGGTTAACATCACAAATCCGCAATTCTGCCGCATCTGCATTCTGGAGCAAAAAGCGCAGATAAAGAAACTATGTGATGATTGCGACCCCATTCTGCTTTCATTGGGCGGCGGTCTGCAGGATATCGAAGTACGAATTATTGACTCGAATAGCGGCCCTATGGTCATTACGCACCTGATCGTCGATACTCGAGATGCCATGGGAGCCAACGCAGTTAATACGATGGCAGAGAAACTGGCGCCGCTGATTGAGCAGTGGACTGGCGGCAAGGTATATCTGAGAATACTTTCAAACCTTGCTGACAGGCGCCTGGCCCGGGCGCGTGCAACATGGACTTGTGATGCGATTGGCGGAGAAGCAATACGCGACGGCATTTTGAGCGCCTACCATTTTGCCGAATCGGATCCTTATCGTGCAGCAACCCATAACAAGGGCATCATGAACGGTGTATCGGCCGTCGTCCTGGCAACCGGCAATGACACGCGCGCCGTGGAAGCCGGCGCTCACGCTTATGCCGCACGTAATGGACACTACTCAAGCCTGACACACTGGGAAATCGACAAAAATGGAGATCTGGTCGGCAGCATCGAAATTCCAATGGCCGTAGGCCTGGTTGGCGGAGCAACCAAACTTCATCCAATGGCAAAAGCCAATCTGCAAATACTTGGCGTCAAGAGCGCAAGCCAATTGGCCCGAATTATTGCTGCCACGGGACTGGCACAGAATTTTGCCGCATTAAAAGCATTGGCAACGACGGGCATCCAGAAGGGACATATGGCCTTGCATGCTCAGAATGTTGCCATGATGGCCGGAGCGGTTGGACAGCAAATTGATCAAGTAGCCAATGCCTTGATCTCGCAGGGCACTATACGGATAGACGTCGCGCAGAAAATACTTCAGGAGATCAAGATCTGACTGATTAATCGCGTCCTGGCACATATCGCTGGCCTGCCAGGACGACACCAATTGATTTACGACTGCTGATTGACCACTTTCGGTGAAAGCTCATTGCCGTGATATTTTTTATAAATATCATTGAGTTTGCCGTTTTTCAGGTTTTCAAGAATCCACTTGTCCAGCCATGCCTTGAGTTCGGGATTGTTTTTCGGCATGGCGATGCCCAGCATGAATTCATGCTGGACAAATTTTATCTCAAAGGGATTGCTGGTCTGTTTCTTGTTTATTTCCGCAACGATAGGCCATTGGGAAGAGACTGCCTGAACCTGCCCTGAGACACCGGCGGTTACCAGCGTCGCGTCATCTTCGAAACGGCGAATATTGGCGTCCTTCGCATTTTTTGTCACATCGGCATCATTGACCGTAGCGCGGGTAACACCCAGGCGCAGGCCCTTGAGGTCGGCATAGCTCTTGATCTGCACATCCTTGGGCGCTGCGACAATAGTCTGCAGCGAAGCATACGGAACAGTGAAATCCACCACTTTGGCACGCTCAGGCGTAATCGACAGGCTCGAGACCGTCAGGTCTGCCTTGCCGGTCTGAATGCTGGGAACCCGCGCCGCGTTGGTAATTTGCACCAGATCCAGTTTGACACCCAGATCCTGGGCCAGCAGTTTGGCCGTGTCCACATCCGAACCTTCGGGTTCCATACTTGCATTGGCGTAGCTGAACATGGGTACGCCCATTGCAACGGCCACGCGGATGGTGCCATTTTTCTTGATGGTATCCAGGGCATCGGCATGGCTCGCCGCGCAAACACCCATCAGGCCCAGACCAAGACCGATCGTTTTCACTGTCTGTAGTAATTTCATTTGTCGTCCTACCTTTTATAAATATAGTGAACTGCGATGAACTGCTATAACCCGGTGCCGATAAACTGCTGCAGCTCACGAGTTTGTGGGTTGGTCAGGATTTCCGGTCCACCGGTTTCCCATACCATGCCCTGATACATATAAATCACCTTGTCGGCAATTCTGCGAGCGAAAGACATTTCATGGGTGACCAGCACCATGGTCATTCCGCCTTTGGCCAGATCTTCGATCACCCGGAGTACCTCACCGGTCAATTGCGGATCCAGTGCGGAGGTAACTTCGTCAAACAGCATCACTTTGGGTTCCATGGCCAGCGACCGGGCAATCGCCACCCGCTGCTGCTGGCCGCCCGACAGCTGTTCCGGATAGCTGTCCGCCTTTTCGGCCAGGCCCACTTTTTCAAGTACGTACTGCGCCTTGCGGTTGCACTCCTCGCGCGTTAGTTTGCGCACATGCTTTAACGCAAGCATGATGTTTTGCCGGACTGTCAGGTGGGGAAACAGGTTGTAGCTCTGGAACACGATGCCCACATCCTTGCGCAACTCACGCAGGTTGACGGTACCCGTACCGAGCTCATGCCCGCAGACCGAGATGGAACCGCTGTTGATGGTCTCCAGATGATCCATGCAGCGCAGCGCCGTACTTTTTCCCGAACCGCTCTGCCCGATAATCGCCACCACCTGGCCACGTTCTATTTCAAACGATACGCCCCTGAGCACCTCGTTCTCTCCGAATTTCTTGTGCACATCCCGCACATTAACGATTGCCGACATTCAGTTTTCTCTCCATGGCCCGACTCCATAGCGACAATGGATAACAGAGCACAAAATAAAAGGCGCCCACCAGCACGAAAACCAGAAATGGCTGGAACAGCGAGTTATTGATAATCTGGCCGGCGCGCGTCAGTTCCACGAAGCCAACCACCGATGCGAGTGACGTCAATTTGATGACCTGCACCAAATAGCCCACAGAAGGCGGCAATGACATACGCAATGCCTGCGGAATAATCACCAGGATCAGCGATTGCCAGCGCGACAGGCCCAGGCACTCCGATGCCTCCCATTGGGTTTTCTCTATGGCCTGTACGCTGCCGCGCCAGATCTCACCCAGGAATGCGCTCACATGAACCATCAGCGCAATGGCCGATGCCACCAGTGGCGCGACGTTGATGCCGAATATACCGACTCCGAAATAGACAATAAAGAGCAGGACCAGCAAGGGAATGCCCTGAATAACCTGGATATATGCAGATGTAATCACCCGAACCGGTTTGTGAACCGAGACGCGTGCCAGCATTACTGCAAATCCGGCCACAGAGCCAAGGGCAAATGAAATAAGCGACAACACCAGCGTCCAGCCCACGCCCTTGAGCAGATACATCAGCTGTACAGAAGAAAATGAGTCCATGCTTACCCTCTGATCGTAACGGCGGGCAGCTTGCGCGACACCGCATTTCGCTTGCGGGCGGCCGCATTGCCCATCGCGGCCGAACGGCGCTGCGCCTGGGCGATGACACGCTTGCGTCGAAACAGCAGTTGCTCGGTCAGCCAGAAAAGCAGCCGCAGCACGACTGCCAGCAGCAAGTAAAGGGCGGCAACCACAATGTAGGATTCCAGCGAGAGGAACGTTTCCGACTGTACATTATTGGCCACCGCAGTAAGCTCCTCGGTTGAGATCTGTGAGGTGATCGACGACATCAGCATCATCAGAATGAACTGACTCGTAATGGCCGGGTACACCTTTTCAAAGGCCGGAAGCATAATGACGTGCAAATAGATGCGAGGCCGGGACAGTCCGAGACATTCGGCGGCCTCAATCTGCCCCTTGGGGATAGCGTCCATGCCGGCGCGGATAATCTCCGAAGAATAGGCGCCTACATTGATGACCATGGCAATGACAGCAGCCACCGCGGCCGGCATCTGCAACCCGATACTGGATAGGCCAAAATAGAAAATGAATATTTGCACCAGAAATGGTGTATTGCGGATCGTCTCAACGTAGACAGCGCAAGCACGGTTTACCCAGCGGTACCGGCTGCGACTGCCGATTGAGCAAAAAATACCAATAGCCAGACCAAACACCGTCGAGGCCAGGGTCAGCTCAAGCGTCAGCAATGCGCCTTCAAGAAACGTATGCCAGTAAGGAAGCAGACCCGCGAAATTAAAATCATACTGCACTTATATCTCCCATCCACGTTGGCCGGTTTTATATAGTCCTGCAGTCATGTGAATTACTCGAACGGGCCCTGCGCGGTGAACGCGCCTCCCTGGTAAACGGCCACCGGATCATCGGCTGCAGGCATAGGCTGACGCTCAACCTGCTCGCGGAATATTTCGGAGGTATCCTGCGCCACGAAGTTAAGCCTGGCGGCCATGTGATTGTCCCACCACACCTGCTTGTTATCGGACATGCCATATACAATCGTATGCCCCACCCCCTCTGTTACCAGCGCACAACGAATGAGTTCGGTCAAATCGCGGGCACTGATCCAGGTGTGCATCATGCGTCGGTCTTTCACAACCGGAAAGCAGGATCCGATACGGATGCTGACCGTTTCAATGCCATAACGATCGAAATAGAAACTGGCCATTTCTTCGCCATAGGCTTTGGACAAGCCATAATAGCCATCAGGGCGGCGCGGCACGCCGGCATCAATGACTTGATCCTGCCGGTAAAAACCAATGGCGTGATTCGAACTGGCGAAAATCACCCGTTTGACACCATGGCGTCTCGCGCCTTCATAGATATGAAACACGCCCTTGATATTTGCTTCAAGGATTTCTTCAAAAGGACGCTCAACCGATACCCCGCCCATATGCACGATGGCATCGCAACCGGCCACCAACTGCGCCACCGACGCCTTGTCAGCCAGATTGCAAAGAATGATTTCTTCACCGGTTTCCGCCTGCGGTTTGTCAGCAGGAGCAATGATGTCAGACAGCCTTATGGTGTCGGCAAAGGGTTTCAGGGTTTGGCGCAGCACGGTGCCCAGTCCGCCGGAAGCACCGGTTAACAATAGGCGTTTAAAGGGTTTTGTCTCTTGCACGAAGATTCCAACTGAAATACAGCGTTTATTTATGAGCCTTATTGTTGTATGTTATCTGACATCTTTAAATTGTGGTTTACCCTAAAAGCAACCACAAAAGTGTTTCAGGGAACCGCCTGCCTGCAGGCTATTGGTGACACGATTCCATGATTTTTTGAGCGCGCAGCAGCAAGGGCTTGTCTATCAATTTGCCATCTACGGCAATTGCTCCGCCCCCCTTTTCTGCCACTGCCGATATGACCTTTTCGGCCCAGGCGATGTCTGCCGGCTTCGGCGCAAAACCAGCGTTCACAGTGTCAATTTGCGAGGGGTGGATACACAGTTTCGCTCCGAACCCGAATTTTCGCGATTGTGATACGTCACGCATCAGTTGCTCATCGTTGCGAAAATCCACACTTACCCCGTCGATGGGTGACGCGACGCCGGCCAGCCTGGATTGCAGAACCAGCGAGGTGCGAACAAAGTTCAATTGTTCTCCATCCTCGGCAATACCTGCATCAATGCAAAAATCCACGGAACCAAAAGCCAGTCTGGATACGCGAGCTACAGCCGCAATGGTGCGCGCGCTATCCCATCCGGCTACGGTTTCAATCAGGGGGATCAGTTCCTGATCCGGACGCAGCATGTCAGATAGCGCTGTCACTGCCTGCACCTGTTCCGCTTTCGGCAACATGACACCTGCAATAGACGCGGCGCTCAGCAAAGCGTAATCGCGCGCGTACCATGGGGTATTGACGTCATTGACCCTTATGAACAACCGCGGCTGGCCGGCCTGCTTGCGTTTGCCCTGGAGCCAGTTGCCGATCGCCGCAAGGGCAAGGTCCTTGCTCTCGGGCGCAACCGCATCTTCCAGGTCGATAATGACTACACTGGCTTTCGTACTCATGGCCTTGTCAAAGCGCTCGGCACGGTCTCCCGGCACGAACAGATAGCTTCTGTCTCTCATTTATCCCCCTTGAAAATGTTTTTGGGTCCTGCCCAGCAAGATGATTGATGCAATGGTGGGCAATAGCAACGACAAAAAGCCGTAACCGAATCCCCCTGCCGCCTGTGATACCAGGCCGATGGCCGGAGGCCCTAAAACCACGCCCAAATAGGTGACCGCCAGCGTAGCGCCGGTGATCGAACCCGATTTCCCCTCAGGCGCACGCCTGGCTACTTCTGCCAGATACACGCCATTCCAGCCAATGGCAGTGGCACCGAAAACAGCAAAAACAACGATGATCCACCACTGACTTGAACCGGCGTCAATATAAAAGACACCAACGGCAGACAAGAGCATGCCGGCAGCCAGCACCAGCAACATGCTCCAGGTCGAAAAAAAATTATCAGCCAGGTAGCCCCACAAAATCCGCCCGATCACGCCTGCCGCCTGCGACACTGACAGAAAAACCCCCGCTAGAACCAGCGACATGCCAACCTCGTTATGCAGGAAAGTAATGGCATATGTCATTAACGTGAGCTGGCATACAGAAAAGCAAAAGGAACATACGGCCAGCGTCCGCAATACAGGAATGCGATAAATCGTTCCAAGCGCACCGAAGAACTCTTCCCTGAAAGATCGTCTGACGCCGGTTGCGTCTGGTTCCCAGGAACGCGGGGCAAAAAGCGACACCACCGCGCAAAAGAACAGCACTACGCAGATAACACCCAGGGCGCTGTGCCACCCGAGCATTTGCTCCAGGCTGGGCATTGTCATGGCGGCCAGCACGCCGCCAAGCGGCACGCCGGTTTGCTTGATGGAGAAAATCAGACTCAGCCGGTGCATGGGCGTATTCTTAATCAGTATCTGCGAGCTGCACGGCGTTACCGGACCATATCCCAGACCGATGAATACGCCGGCCAGCGCGAGCGTCCACACAGATGGCGCCATCACGAAGAGGGTCAGGCCGACGGCAGAAGACACCAGACATAAGGCGCTCAGCCGGATCGGCCCGACCATGGTCAGCATCGCCCCTGCGCTCAGGCTGCTTAACATCGCAGACAGATAAGCCACCGCAATATAAAAGCCGATATAGCCGGCAGGCACGCCCAGTTGCTCTGACAGCACGGGCGCCATCACTGGCGGCACCAGCAGCACCATGGTCGCCAGCGCCTGAATGGTCAATGTCAGGACAAGCACCATCCAGCCTGCGCGACTATCCTGTTTCTTTCGGATTGGGTTGGACTGATTATTCGTCGTTGTATTTGTCATCGCCCACTCGTCTGCAAGAGATCTTTATGCCTGGCCACGCCATTCCCGATTGAAAACAGAATGGTAGCTGTAGCGATCTGCAGCATGCGTGCTGACCGACACCTCGATAAGTTCGCCTTTTCTATTGCGATATTTTCTGACGATCCTCAAGCTTGGGCCGCCGACTCGGGACTGCAACTGCGCAGCCTGGCTTCGGGTCAGACAGATTGCCTGAATTTCCTGTTCAACAGTGGCAATGGTTTCACCGAACTGGTGCTCAATGTTCGAGTGGATTGCTTCGTGCTGTTCGCCCATGACGCCGCGAATGGATCGAAACGCCGGATGAATCCAGATTTCGGTCACGCAAATCGGCAAAGGACTGTCGCTCACAAACCGTTTGCCCTGCAAATGAAGCCAGGTTTCTCCGGCCGTGCCTTGCACCAGTTCACTTTGCGCCTCGCTCAGGGAAACGATCTCCTGCTTTTCAATGACAAGTGTCGTATCGGTAGCATACTGATACAGATCGGAAATGCCCGCCATGTTCTGGCTATATGCGCTGTTGGCCTTGTTGGAAACAACCTTGGTGCCCACACCCGGCTGACGTGTGACCAGTCCCGACTGCACCAGCTTTTTCAATGCTTCCCGGGCCGTAAAACGGCTGATGCCGAACTGCGTGCATAATTCCTGCTCGGTCGGCAGCAGATCGCCGACAGCGTACTTGCCATCGGCAATTTCGGCGACCAGCGTTTTCGCCAGTTGCATATATCGGGGCTGGCTGGTATTGAGCAACGAATCGTGAATAGTGTCAGCTGACCTGGCCATATTCCACCTGCCTCAAAAAACTTCTATTATAGTGAGCTGGCATTGGCAACTTTGCTAAATCACTGCGCTTTCCAGGAAAGACTGAATCTGCGCATCGCTATAGCCCAATTCAGTCAACAGCGCCTGATTATCCTGCCCCATCGCGGGCGCAGCCTGCACCGGATGCGGACCGGCACGCACTGGTGAGGCAATCGCCCGCACTTTCGCGCTCGGATGCGCCAGCTCCAGAATACGTTCCTGTTCAAGAATAAAATCATTGTCCAGCGCCTGCGCCACATCGTAGACCGGCGCTGCAGGCACCTTGCCGGCAAAGCGGGTCATCCACTCCTGGGTCGTATGGCGCGCCAGCACGCTTTCAAGTTCCTGCTTCAACTGATCGCGATTGGCCAGCCGGCTTTTGAAGTCCTTGTATCGGTCGGCAGCGATCCACTCAGGCTGTTCAATGACACCGCATAGTACGCCCCAGAATTTCTCTTTATTGCACATCAGGAAGATCCAGCCGTCGGCCGTCTTGTATAGCTGGCTGGGTGTGAGCGAAGGATGGCTGGAGAACGGCTCCCGCTTGAGCGAGAAGCCTTCATTAAGATACCAGGTACCCACGTACGCAAGGTTATGAATGGCCACATCATACAGGCTGACATCAATATCGCGGCCGACACCAGTTGCACGAGCGCCCAGGATTCCCGCCAGTAGCCCCATTGCCGCGGTCGTGCCCGTCATCAGGTCGATAATGGACAAACCCATGCGACTCGGTGGCCCTTGCGGTTCTCCTGTAAGGGAAAGATAACCGGCTTCGGCCTGCATCAGATAATCGTAGCCTGGCCAGGATTTTCTGGAACCCTGCCGCCCATACGCGGACAGATGACCGCAGACAATCTGTGGATTCAGGTGTTTCAGGTCCTCGTAGGTCAGCCGCAGCTTCTCGGGCAGATCGCCCCGCAGATTATTGAATACCGCAGCGGCCTTCTTGACCAGTCGATGCAGGATTTCCATACCCTGTTCGGATTTCAGATTCAACGTCATGCTACGCTTGTTGCGATTGAACGCCTGGTAAAAGTGGCTGTCATTCTCAGCAAAGTAGTAAGGGCCCACATGCCTGCCGACGTCGCCACCGTCAGCCCGGTTTTCAATCTTGATGATTTCCGCGCCAAGATCGGCCAGATGCTGGGTTCCGAACGGGCCGGCGCCGTATTGCTCGACCGCGATAATGCGTACGCCGGCAAGCGGCAGTGCACCTGCCTGGCTGTTTTCTGTACTGCCGCTCATACCCGGTTCCTTTCGATCATTTGTTTGGCGATGATGATGCGCTGCATCTCGTTGGTGCCCTCGCCGATAAGCAGCAGGGGGGCATCGCGATAAAGTCGCTCGACGTTATACTCCTTGGAATATCCATAGCCGCCAAAGATACGCATCGCTTCGAGCGCATTCTCCATGCCGGCTTCAGTCGCAAAAAATTTGGCCATACCGGCCTCGGCGTCACACCTTTCACCTCTGTCATACGCGGCAGCGGCTGAATAGACCAGCAGACGGGATGCCTCGGTGCGAGTCGCCATTTCTCCCAATTTCAGTTGTATTGCCTGATGTTCACAGATCGGCTTGCCAAACGTTTTGCGCGTTTGCGAGTACGCCAATGCTTCTGAGAGCGCGGCCTGCGCCACGCCCAGACCGCGCGCCGCCACATTGATCCTGCCCAGCTCCAGGCCATTGAGAATCTGCTGCAATCCCTTGCCTTCGACGCCGCCAATAAGGCGCGAAGCATCCACTTCGTAATCATCAAAATTGAGCGCGCAGGTATCAATTCCTTTATAACCGAGCTTTTCCAGCTTTTTGCTGACAATAAACCCTTTGCCCTTTTCTGCAATCAGCAGGCTCATGCCTCGATGTCGTGGATTTGCCTGCGTATCGGTCTTGACCAGGAGCGCCAGGCAGTTGCCATACATGCTGTTGGTAATCCACATCTTGGCGCCATTCACAACATACTTGTCACCCTGTCTGCGCGCCACCGTTCTGATCGCCTGCAGGTCCGTACCGCAATCCGGTTCGGTCAGTCCCACGCCACCACGCAGTTGCCCGGTGGCAAAGCGCGGAAGAAACTCGCGTTTCTGCGCCTCGGTGCCGTTACGCTGTACTGTCATGGCCATGATGACGTGTGAGTTAATGATGCCTGAAATGGACATCCAGACCGCAGACATGCGCTCGATGATTTTGGCGTAGGTCACGGTGGTCAAACCAAGCCCGCCATATTCCGGAGAGATCAGGCAGCCAAATAGCCCCATCTCTTTCATTTTTTCAACAATGTCTTCGGGATAGATATCATCATGTTCCAGTTTATGGACATGCGGTTGAACCTCTACCGCCAGAAATCGATCCAGCATATCCAGAATCAACTGCTCCTGCTCGGTATCGTACGCGTTGGCTGTATGCATTACTTCTGCGCTCCCTTGCTCATGCCGTTCATCACATCACGGGCGTTATGTTTTTCAATATTCCGAATCAATGACTCAATCTGGTCGATTGCGTCGGTCTGTAGCACAGTTGCCGCATTCTCGCGGAATTTGACGACGATTTCTTCGTTGGATATAGGTCGCGTATCTGCACCGCGATTGATATGTTCACGATGCGACAGTCGACGCCCGTCCTTCAACTCCACGATGACTTCGCCGGAGTAATATTTGGGGAAGTCGGCATCGGGATCTGCCTCGCTTTCGACTTTCTCGGCGATGGCAAGCGTGGTTGCGTCGGTGTACGCGGTCTCTTCAAGTGCGTCCAGACCAAAACGGCCGTAGCGCAAGCCTGTTGCCACAGAATACGGGATACTGAACTGTGCCTCGTAGGCATTGGCCGGCTTTTTCTTGTTTGCAACGGGTTCGCACACCGTTTTCATGACGCCGGCAGGAACTTTTGCCACAATCCGGGCAATCTGCTCCAGCGCCAGGTCTTTATGCAATACCGCCGCGGCATCGACACTGGCATGGGTAAAATGGCACGCAGGAATTGGCTTGATGGCCACATTCATCAATTCCCATACGACGCCAATGGTATTGATGCTTTCTTGCAGGCCATCCAATTGAAACTCCTTGCCCAAATGACTGGCAAACAAGCCGAATCGTCCTTCATAAGTTTCTCTGGGGCCGACAAATCCATTTTTCGCCAACGTCGCTGCCGTAATGGCGCATTGCGCTGCCCATCCGGGATGAATCCGCTTGGTCCAGGCCCCGTCCTGCAGAAACTCCATGCTGCCGGCTGCAAAAGACAAGGTGATGCCCTGCGCATGCGTCAGCTGCGCTTCGGTCAGGCCGAGCAGCCAGCCTGCCGCCACAGTGCAACCAAAGGCCCCGATCAGGCCCGTAGGGTGAAACCCGACCTGGTGAAACTCACCATGCGCCGCGACACCCAATCTTGTGGCCACTTCAATACCCAGCACATAGGCCGTAAGCAGATCCTGCCCCGACGTCTCCAGTTTGTAGCCCAGCGCAGTTACCGCCGTGATAACCGACGCGGTGGCGTGAATAATCCCGCTCGGATGCGTATCGTCGTAATCCAGCCCGTGAATCAACAGACCGTTCATGACAGCCGCATCCCGCACAGGCAGGCGGGCATCCATTCCAACAACAGGAACGTCGCCAGTGGTTCCTTCGCACAACATATGTAATCCGTCCAGCGTGTGCCTGGAAAAATCAAAACGGGTAGAGGCAAATGCGATGCCGAAGGCATCCAGTATCAGGTGCCGTGCCCGTTCGCGCACCTCCTGTGGAATGCCATCATAGTTGAACGCTTTGGCCTTGTTGCTGATTATCTGTGAAATCGTAGTCATAGCTTCCTCTTCAGTTTACTTGTGCACCGGACAGGTCCACGGCGACTTTCCATTTCTTTATCTCGTCTGAAATATACTGACGAAAGGCTTCGGGATCCTTGAGTACCGCCTCGGAACCCAGCCCATTGAGCACGTTGATGTTTTCCGGCGTCTTCCAATGGCCTTCAAGCGCCTTGTACAGCGTATTGATAATTTCAGGCGGAGTGCCTTTGGGCGCACCCAGTCCAATCCATGCCGGGGTTTGAAGATCGCCAATGCCAGCCTCTTTGGCTGTTGGAATCTCTGGCACGGCAGCATTGCGTTTGTCGTTGAGCGTTGCCAGAATACGAATATCACCGCGCCGTGCGACCGGTAGCAAGGCAGGCCCCGTATCGACCATTGCCTGAACATGTCCGCCAATCAGATCGGCCACAGCGGGCGGGCTGCCCTTATAGGGCACGTGGCGAATATCCATATCCTGATTGTGCTTGAGCAGCTCCATGGCCAGATGACTGGTCACACCACTGCCGGCGGAACCGTAATTGAGCTTACCCGGATTGGCTTTCACGTAGCTGATGAATTCGCTCGCCGTTTTCACAGGCAGTTTTCCGTTCACCGCAAGAAACAACGGCACTTCCGACAGTTCGGTAATCGGCTCGATGTCCCGCAAAGGATCGTAGGCCAGCTTGGTGTACAGACTGGGGTTGATCGACAGCGTACCGCTGGATCCCACCAGCAACGTATAGCCATCAGGTGGCGCACGCACCACGTCCATCGTGCCGATAATGCCCGATGCACCTGGCTTGTTTTCAACATAGACAGACTGCTTGAGCGATGTCTCCAGTGCCTTTGCAGCCAGCCTGGCCACAATGTCCGTTGCCTGCCCCGCAGGAAAACCGACGATAATCCGTATCGGCTTTTCCGGGTAGGCGGCCAGTGCCGGCGTGGCATGCAATAGTGCCAGGGACACCGCGAAGACGCCCCCAATCCATTTTTGTCTCATCTCTATCCTTTAAGTGGTATGGCTGGCCGCTGTGTTTGTTGTTTGTCCGGCCGTGGTTTGTGCCAATGCTGCTGATATCAGCCGGCAGCCGTTGCTGATTGCGGTTTGCGACCGACCAGAAAGCTGCGTTCAAATACCATGATCTGTTCATCGCGCTGATTAAAGGCCCTTGTCCGAACCGTCACGATACCTTGATGCGGCCTGGACTTTGACCCCCTGACCTGCAGCACTTCAGACTCTGCATACAGCGTATCGCCGGCAAAAACCGGATTGGTCAGTTGAATATCTTTCCAGCCCAGATTGGCGATGGCCTGCCCGCTGACATCATTTACCGACATGCCCAGCACAATGGCCAGCGTCAATCCGCTGCTGACCAGCAGCTTGCCAAATTCACTTTTCTTGGCAAATGCCTCATCGCAATGCATGGGGTGATAATTCATGGTGAGCAGAGAAAACTGGATATTGTCTGCATCCGTCAACGTCCGTCCGGGCCGGTGTTCGTATATGTCGCCAAGCGTGAATTCTTCCAGATAGCGGCCGTAACGGGCGCGATAGCGATTGGGTGCGACCTGTTCAGGGGTGAGCATATTATCTCCTTTATATGTTTGTCCGTACAATATGGAATGATCATAAGATCATTTTTATTTTGTGTCAATATTTTTTGTATATAACTACGGTCTTCTGACCTGGTTTAACGGGATCATCTATCTGCCAAAGAGAGGTATACAAACAATAGACACCCCCGAAGAAGATGATGCATCAATTTTCAAGATTACCTATATTGCGGAAATTGACAGGACAATCGATTGGTGTCACTATTTATACGGACAATATCTCAAACTATATATTTATTGACATAGACAGACGATATAGTCAGCCAGTCACTGGCACTTCCCATCCCTCTAAAACAACAATCCCCATCCGGAGACAGACATGAATAAATTGCATTACAGGTTATTGACTTCGCTCTGGCTTTTTTTCTTCGCAGTCACCGCCCACGCATACGACTTTAGCGGCAAACCAATCACAATTGTGGTTCCTTATAACCCCGGGGGCGGTACCGATACCATTGCCCGCAGGCTATCGAACCAGCTGGCAAAACAGTTAAACACAAATGTCATTGTCGAAAACAAGGCGGGGGCAGACGGCATCATTGGCACCTCTGCGGTCGTGCGGGCCAAACCCGATGGGCATACCTACGCACTGGTAGTCAATACCCATATTGTCAATCCCCTGTTTCACAAAACCATGCCCTATGACACTTTCAAGGATCTGGCCGGCGTGACAATGATCGCCAAATCGCCGCTGGTACTGGTGGTTCCAAAAAGCCTGGGCGTGACTACGCTGGACGAGTTGATTAAACTCGTTAAGAAAACACCTGGAAAATATGCTTACGGCAGTTCTGAAAACTTCACAAAACTGGTCGGCGCCAGATTCGTCAAGGAACTGGAGCTGGATATGATCAACGTCCCCTATAGCGGCGGAGCGCCGCTGATGACCGATGTCGCGGCCGGCACCACCACTCTGGGAGTTGGCAGCATTCTGGCGGCGCATGCCTATATTTCATCGGGAAAGGTTGTCCCCATTGCACTGACCGGCGACAAGGCAGATGATTTTCTGCCCGGCGTTAAAACGCTCAAGGACCAGGGCATGGATCATTTTTCAATGTACGTCACTTATAGTTTATTCGCCCCCGCCAAGACACCGAAACCTATCGTACAGGCCATGCAGCAGGAGATACGCAAGGCGGTCTTTGCCCAGCCGGTGCGACAGGCGCTGCAAGCGCAGGTGGCCGAACCGGTTGCCAACCCTGTTGAACAATTCAATAAAGAATTGCTCAGCGAGTACGCCCAACTGGATCAACTGGCCAAAAGCATCGGCATGAAAACGGGCGGCTGAACACAGAGTAGGCCTGGCGCGGCCGATAGACTCGGGCGCGCCTTCTGCCACGGATCGTTCGCGCTACTGACAAGCATAGCCACGACATGACAGCCGGCGCATCTTACCGGGCCGTGATGCCGCCCTTATTGGCAACCTGCTGCCATTTATGCTTTTCACTTTCCAGAAATTGTCGGAACGCGGCCGGCTTATCCAGGGTCACCGTTGCGCCCTGCGCCTTGAGCTGCGCGGCGATCTTTGGATCCTGTGTCGCGCTCAGCAGGCTATCGTTGATTTTCGAAACAATGGCAGCCGGCATATTTTTCGGGCCAAAAAAACCGTACCAGCTTAACGACTGAACTTCGGGGTGACCGGTCTGAGCAAATGTCACAGCATCCGGAAAGACATCCAGGGGTTTGTCTGCGGCTACAGCGATGACTTTAAGCTGCCCTGATTTGACATAGGGCAACACGGTCAGCACGCTGGTTACGCCAGAATCCACGTGACCGCCCACAATATCCACCATCAACGGTGACCCTCCCTTATACGGTACCGGCACAGCCTTTACCGCTGTTGCCTGACGAATCAGCTCACCGGTCAACTGGGTCTGTCCTTCCGAATAGCCGACACTCACATCCTGTTTCTTTCCCGCTTCGATAAAACCTGGCAGGTCAGCGAATTTCCCGTCACGCTTGACCGCCAGGATAGACGGCGATACTGCAAACCGGCTGATAGGCGTAAAGTCTGTCTGTGGGTCATAGGGCACGTTTTTGGTCAGAATTTTATTGATAATATGCGACCCCACGACCAGCATGATTTTGTAGCCATCAGGCCGGGCACGCATGACTTCGGCCGATCCGATAATACCGTTGGCGCCCGCCTTGTTTTCCACAACTACAGTCTGCTTCCATATTTCAGACAACTTGGCACCGATCATCCGGGCCAGAATATCGGTGCCGCCTCCGGGCGAGTACGGCACAATCAGCACGACGGATTTTTCCGGCCATTTGCCTGCATCCTGTGCAATTGCGGCCGCTGGCGCGGCCAACGCGCTCGCGCATACCAGGGCTGTCTTCATTAATAATTTCATGTTGTCTCCTTCTCCTTTTCGGATGAATTATTGTGCGCTATCCAGCTCTCTATACTTGTCATCGAAGTCCCATACCTTCTGGAACCCCATCAGCTTGCTGAATGCTTCAAAGTCAGCCAGCTCTGTATATGCCAGCGAATCACCGGTCTTGTTCAAATGCCCGTAAGCGGCGTGCAGCGCGTGGCCCATTGCCAGAAATCCAAGCCCAGGGTGAATGGCCAGCGAAAAACCCATCTGCTCCAGCTCCTGTGCCGTTGGCTGCGGGGTTTTTCCACCCTCCACAATATTGACCACCAGCGGCACATCGAATCGGCGGCCGATTGCTTCGAGCTCATCGCGCGACTCGGGCGATTCTACAAACAACACGTCAGCGCCGGCGTTCAGATAACACTCTGCGCGACGCAGCGCTTCATCCAGTCCCAGCGACGTGCGGGCATCGGTTCTTGCAATGATCAGAAACTCACTCCGATCTCCACGCGTGTCGACTGCGACCTGAATTTTGGCCGCCATTTCGCTTGCGCCAATCACACGACGCCCTTTGGTATGACCGCATTTCTTGGGAAATTGCTGATCTTCCAGCTGGATTCCAGCGGCGCCCGCGCGGATATACCCCTCGACGGTATGCGCCACATTGAGCAGCCCTCCATATCCGGTATCGCCATCGCAGATAATCGGTGTTGTCGTCGCTGAACAAAACGCCTGCACCCGGTTGACCATGTCCGAATAGGTTGCAAGACCGGCATCGGGTAGTCCCAGATACGAGGCGACCGTTCCGTATCCGGTCATGTACAGGCATGGGAAGTTGAACTGATCGGCTATTTTCAGGGAAACCAGATCGAAAATACCGGGTGAGACAACCAGCTCTTTTTGATTGAGCAATGTTCTGAGTGAGACTGCCTTGTTCTGCATGGATACTCCTTTTGATAACCTAAGTGGTGACTGTCAGCGTCTCGCCGATTCAGCCTGCGATGTCAGTCGTGATATCACGGTATTTTTTGCCGCCAGGATATGGCTAAGCATTACGCTTTCGGCCCAGCACCCATCCCTGGCACCGGCCGCCTGGACGATTTCGTAATGATGATCATTGCTTCTGTTGGTCTCCAGCGGCGTGAACTGGCGAAATGTCCAGATCACCAGAGGTAGCTCTACCAGATTGTTCAGAATCGCCACCGCTCGCGGATTGCCGGACGCCATCAAGAGCGTGTTATGAAACATGTGATTGGCCTGAGTGCGCTTTTGAATTGCCACTTCGCCTGCCGTATTGGAATAACGGGCGATATCATCCGCATACCCTTTAAGGGCCTGCAGTTGGGTTGTATCGAGCCTGTCTACGGCACAACGTGTGAGGTATGGCTCCAGTCGAACACGAATATCAAAAATGTGCTCCAGATCGGCCACAGACCATTTGGTCACCCGGACACCCTGATTGGGTATATTTTCCAGCCATCCTTCGGAAATCAGACGTCCAAATGCCTGTCGCAGCGGCGTACGACTAACGCCGTACTTGCGGGCAACGGCAACTTCCTTGATTCGGTCCCCGGGCCTGTAGACCTGGTTCAGAATGTCCAGGCGCACGCCCTGATAGGCAATTTCGGTGGAAGACATGGGTATTCCTCAAAGATCAGAAATCGATTAATTTTCGATATTGTATACATTATTGAGAAATACTCGTCTTTATTACATATAAACCTATTAATTATTAGTTTTTGTATACAAATTTAAAGTGGACGCGCTGCTTCAGATAGCGGGTCCTGCCTGCGCGACAGACCCCGCCTTGTCCTCAGTTCTTTGTTTGCAGACTCTCCCGGGCCAGATCCAGACCAAGCTTGCCTTCGGTGCGCGCAAACTGAACAAACTCGTCCTGGCTGGCAGACGGGTTGACCTCTTCAAAGTTTGCCGTCAGGTTCTTTTTGACAGCCGGCTCGGCCAGGACTTTGCCGGTAGCTGTAAATAGGGTATCAATGACAGCCCTGGGAGTGCCGGCCGGAACGAAAATCCCCCACCAATTGGTTATGTCATACCCTTTGAGCCCGGACTGATCAATCGGCTTATATTGACTGATCACACTGGAAGGCGTTTTTGAAGTAATCGCAAGTCCTTTGACTTTGCCTGTATCGATCATCGCCTTGGCCGATGGCGCCGTCGCAAACGATATGTCGGTGTCCCCGGCAGCCACTGACTGGGTCGCCGGCGCGCCCCCCTTGAATGGCACATGCAACAGCTTGCGACCCGACAATCTCAGAAACTCAACACCGGCAAGATGAGTAATGACGCCGTTGCCAGAAGAGGCAAAGGTCAGCTTGCCCGGCTCTTTCTGCGACCTTTCCAGCAGATCCTGAACACTACCTATGCCTGACTTCTTGCTGGCAATAAGAATCATGGGCGACGTGGTAAGCCGACTGACCGGGATGAAGTTATCCGGTGTATAAGCCACTTTGTACAGCACGTTGTCGCTACCCATGACGCTTGAATTACCCATGAAGATCGTATAACCGTCTGGCTTGGCCCTTGCCACATGGGCTGCAGCAATGGTAGAACCTGCGCCTGGCCTGTTCTCTACAATGACCGGCTGCTTCAGGGTTTTTGCCAGATGGTCTGCATAGACTCGCGCTACGTTGTCGGCCCCGCCGCCTGGCGGAAATCCGATGACAAGTGAAATCGGCTTGTCAGGATACCCTGCTGCCTGGACAGTTGTGGTCAGAGCCAGTAAGGTTCCCGCAATCCAAATCGCTTTTTTTCCAATCATGTTTGTCTCCTGATAGGGTTTGACCTTCGTTTTAATCGCTTCTTTATCAGTGCTTCTTTATTAATGCTGCTTGGTTATCGCTTCTTTATTGGCGTTTAACGCCCGGTAAATATGGGGGAACGCTGCGATCTCCAGGCCACGGCGCCCTCTTTCATATCCTGCGAGCTCTCGGAGCGCAACACGGCCTGAGCAATTTCCTCGGTTCTTATCTCCTGCCGGGCGATAAGATTCAAGTGCTTTTTGATTCCCAGCAGGGCTTGCGGCGCCATGGCAGCAAGATGGGACGAAAGCTCATCGGTACGCAACTGCAGGCGCTGTGCCTGCACCAGCTCAGTCAGAAAGCCCATCTCCAGCATTCGGGCTGCATCGACTTTTTCTGCAGTCAAAAACAGGTACTTCGCATTATTCAGACCCAGCCGCGAAATATAGCGCTGCATGCCGCCTGGGTAGAAATGCAGGCCAAATTTCACAGCTGGCATAAACATATTGGCGCGGTCTGTACCCAGACGGAAATCACAGGCCAGGCACAAATCTGTCCCACCGCCATATACACCTCCCTGGATGGCGGCGATGGTGACTGCACGACACTGTTCTACAGCATCGACCACTTCACCGAAATACAGCGAGCTGGGAGCTTCTTCGCTGGCCAGCGAAGAAATGTCATAGCCGCTGCAGAAATATTTTCCTGATGCAATCAGACGCAGCACCAGGATGCCTTCGCTATCGTTGACGGTTGCAATATGCTGCTCAATCGCTTTGAGGTCCGCAGGCGACAAACGATTTGCATGCTCGGCATTGTTCAGTTGCAGCGTGGCTATCGCGCCCTGGATCTGCAGGGTGGGCGTATACAGGTCTTCTGTCATGATCACAACCTCTTTAATTTTGTCTGTCGGCCTGATACAAAACGCCTTCGGCAATCAATTGCTCGATCTGGCCCCTGTTCATCCCCATGTCAGTGGCTACGCGCAACGTATCCTGCCCGAAAGCCGGCGGCGAAGACACAACGCTATTGCTATCGTGATTGCTCATATGCACGGGCAAGGCCACTTGTCGCAACTGCCCCAGGCGGGCGTGCTCAACTGTCTGAACCAGGTTACACGCCAGAACCTGTTCATCGCGGAAAACATCTTCCAGCGTATTAATGGGTCCGGCAGGGATACCCTGCTCGATCATGATCGGCGTCCAGTACATGCGCGGATGCTGTTTGAGCGCACCTTCAAGAATATCCTTGAGCGCATGGCGATTTTTCATTCGGTCTGCATTTCGAACAAAACGCGGATCGGCGACCAGTCCATCCAAATCCAGGACGGAACACAGGCGCACCCACATATCCTGCGTAGCCGGCGCCAGATTGATCGGGCCATCGCTGGTTTCAAAGGTGCCGTAAGGCGCGATCACCGGATGAACATTGCCACAAGGTTGCGGCACTTCCCCCACACTCAGATAGCGCTGACCCTGTACCGATAGCAGGCTCAACAGGCTGGCCAGCAGTGACGTTTCCACATGCTGTCCCTGTCCGGTCGATTTCATCTCAATCACCGCCGCCAGCACACCGATCACCGCCCACATCCCGGCTGTCAGGTCGCCGATGGCAGTGCCAACCCGTGTCGGACCCGATTCGGGTGTGCCGGTCAGACTCATGAAGCCGGAGTACCCTTGAGCAATCTGATCGAAGCCCGCCCAGTTTTTTGCCGGGCCGGTGCTGCCGAATCCTGAAATGGAGGCCATGATCAAAGACGGCTTGTCCTTGCTGAGCGATTCATATGACAGGCCCATGCTTGCCATGGTACCCACTTTGAAGTTTTCCACGACGATGTCCGACTGCAGGGCAAGCCCCCGGATGAACGCCAAACCTTCGGGCTTGCGAAAATCAACGCCAATACCCTTCTTATTTCTGTTGGCGCTCAGATAATAGACGCTAATGTCCTCATCGAACGGCCCCCACTGGCGAATCATATCCCCGTTAGGCGTGGGTTCAACCTTGATTACCTCTGCTCCAAGATCGGCCAGGGTCATCGTGCTGAACGGTCCGGACAGCGCGCGTGTTAAATCCAGTACGCGCAAACCGGCTAATGGTCTTGTCATGATTGTCTCCTTTTGCATGCTATTCTATGCAATAAGATTTTCCAATCAAAATACTGTTTATTTATCGTACGATCATTTTTTCTTATTGCTATTTTATTGCCGACGCACGACATCAGTATGCAAGGACGAGGTTGCCATGAACACACGCCAAATGCGCTATTTCATCAAGGTATTTGAATTGGGAAATATGACCAAGGCAGCAGCCACGCTGCATATTGCGCAGCCTGCCCTGACACAGCAGATACATCTGCTCGAGGCAGAATTGGGCATCACCCTTTTTTTACGATCTACGCGCGGCGTAAAACCGACAGAAGAAGGCACACTGCTTTACAAACATGCCCAAACCATCGTGCGCCAGATTGACAATACCAAGGCAATTTTACATCGGCACGACAACCCGGTCAGCGGTACAGTCTCCATTGCGCTGGCCTCCAGTACGGCACGCATGCTGGCGCTGCCACTCATCCATCAGGTCAAGCAGCGCTACCCGTCGGTAATTCTGGAGATTGTCGATCTGCCCAGCGCCGACCTGACCCGTCAGGTGCTCCAGGGACGGGTTGACTTTGCCTTGACGCCGGACCAGCAGGAGATCAAAGGCATGGTGCTCAAACCGTTTCTGGTTGAGGAATTGCTGCTGTTACTGCATGCACAGACAAGCATTAAAAAACGCCGCGTCAATATCGAAGATATCAAGGATGTACCCCTGATTCTGCCCAGTTTGCCCAACCGTTTGCGCTCCCGGATCGATCACGCGTTTCTGGAGCGACGCCTGCCTTATGAGCTGATCGCAGAGGCCAGTACCTCTGCTATCCTGATTCCCGCGGTCAAGAACGGGCTGGCAGCGACCATTCTTCCGTACTCTGCCGCCCATGAAGAAATCCATGAAGGTACAATCGCTATGCGGCGGTTCGATTTTGAATTTTTCCGCGAGATTTTCATTTGCCATACAAATAACATCATGCGCAATGATGCCGTCGATTGCGTTATCGACGAATGCGAAAAAACGGCCGCACGCCTGATTGCGAAGAACGCCTGGAAATATACCAAGTTGCTCTAAGACAGCCCGCCGCAACCCGTAACCCATCACCCGAAATTCACTTCATGCCGGATATTATGAAACCGACCCTAACCTCCATACAGCAACAGCTTGAAGCCTTTGCCAAAGCCCGCGACTGGGATCAATACCATTCGCCCAAAAATATCGCCATGGCGCTTTCGGTGGAAGCAGCAGAGCTGGTTGAAATATTTCAATGGAAGACAGAAGCAGAATCGGCCACACTGAATGAACAGGACCAACTGGCAGCCCGACATGAAATTGCAGATGTGCTGCTGTATCTGCTTACCATCAGCCGGGTCCTGAACATTGATATATTGCAGGCTGCCCAGGAAAAACTGCAACTGAATGCACAAAAGTATCCGGTGAAAAAAAGCAAAGGCAATGCAAAAAAATATGACAGACTCGACGACTGACGGCAAGCCGGGTTCCGGCCCCGGACATCAACAGCACGCACAGGTCGCCAGACAGGCAGATATGGACGTATTCGCGCCATGGATGAAAAAATGGAACCTGGTCCAGGACGGCACGCCCATTGCGACCCCGGGCAGCAGCCTGCTGCCGGTGAAAATGAACAATGCCATGGCAATGCTGAAGATTGCGCGTGATGAGCACGAAATACGCGGCGGCAAAGTGCAGCAATGGTGGGATGGCAATGGCGCCGCCAGGGTATTTGCCCGTAACGCCAATGCCTTGGTAATGGAACGGGCCCAGGGCAGACAGTCCCTGATGCACATGGCATTGCATGGCCAGGACGACAATGCCAGCCGTATTGCCTGCAACACAGTGGCGCAACTGCACGCCCACGCACGGCGTATTCCGGACCGGCCTCAATTGGCTCCTTTACAATTGTGGTTTGCTGACCTGTTTGCAGCAGCCCGAAGCAACCCCGCGCTGCAACAATCTGCAAATGCAGCACAGCGGCTGCTGGCCAAACCGGAAGACATAACCGTACTGCATGGCGACATCCATCACGACAATATTCTGGATTTTTCGGATCGTGGCTGGCTGGCCATCGACCCCAAGGGGCTACTGGGCGAGCGGGGTTTTGACTATGCCAATCTGATTCTGAACCCCGACCTGCCCACCGTAACCGACCCGGATCGCTTTTCTCGCCAGGTCCAAGTCGTATCGCATGCGGCCAAGCTGGATCGTCACCGCTTGTTATGCTGGGTCCTGGCGTTTGCAGGCCTGTCGGCGGTCTGGTTCATCCAGGACGCAGACGAGGCGCAGGCGCAGCAGGACCTGAAAGTAGCGCACCTGGCAATACAAGCCCTGTCACTGAGCCCGAATTAACTGCGCGCCGCTTGTCATTCCAGCGTAAAACCTGCCTTGATACTGACCTGCCAGTGGGCCACTCTGCCGTCGACAACGTGCCCCCGGGTCTCAGTCACGGAAAACCACTGAATGTTCCTGACCGTCTCATTGGCTTTGGCCAATGCGTTGCTCACGGCGTCTTCGATGCTGTTCTTTGATGAACCTGTCAGTTCAATATGCTTATAGACATGATCGCTCATGGCGCTGCTCCCTGTAGGGTGGATAGGCACTTCCCATGTTACGGCGATTGGAAAATATATGCAATTATTCAATCGTGGATTTTGTAGATGCATATACGACTATGATCAAAAAATGCGTTCAAAATGAAAAATATACCCGGCGCCGATTGATCTTCCATACTAGTCTGCGGTAAAAGCAGTTCCATACGTCTGTACCAACGTTTCCTGACTTTCGTAGATTGTCTTTTTTAACTCAACGACAAACTCGTTGGCCACCAGCGAGCGGGATGCCCCGGCAGCTCTAATCAACAATGTTTTAAGACCAATGTATGGTCGTAAAGGTCTTGCAACCAGTCCTGGAAAAGTCAGGGAGGTCAATAGATAGGGCTCTACAAGTGCAATACCCGCGCCATAGTACGACATCATGATTCCTGTTAGCGACAAACTGACCTGAACGCTAACGACGGGCGCCACACCAGCATCAGCCAGGGCGCGATCTACATAACCTCTTAACACCGCCTGAGGCAAATACGTAATTATCGGATATGGTGTCAAATCCTTTAAATCGATTTCTTCATATTTTGCCAGAGGATGTGTCTCTGGCAGTACGCAAGCAATGGCAGAATGCACCAGCACTTCAGCCTCCACTGCTTTGCCCAAAGACTCATAATTGTAGGCAAGACCAAGTTCCGCCTCACCGATAGCAACACGCTCGGCCACTTGCGGCGAAGTCAGGGACTGAAGCGCTACCTGGACTGATGGCCTTGACTGCAGAAAGTTTGCCACGGCTTTTGTCAAATAGCCGTTAGCGATGGGAAATGCTGCGGCCAGCGACAAATTACCCAATCTGCCTCCTGCCAAATCTTGTACCTGCCGGTCAACGGCATCAAGACGGCCGAATACTGCTGCGACATCTGGAAACAATGCGCGCGCTTCCGCGGTGGGAATCAGCCGGCCTCCCGTGCGCTCAAATAGCTGAATTTTCATCCGTGATTCAGCCTGCTTGAGCATCTCGCTGACTGCGGGCTGCGAGACATGCAACGATCGCGCAGCTGCGGTAATCGAACCTGTTCTCATGATGGCGTGGAATACTTCAAGATGGCGGAAATTAATCATTGCTATGGTCCGGTAGGTTACGGCAACTATAAGTATAGATTATGAACCACCCATAAAAAACGATTTGCTACCTATCCCACCCCCCAGTCATAATTCGCTCAACAATAATAATCCGCGGATTCATATGAGTCACTACAACATAAATACATCAGGAGCAAAAATGAAAATTCCCAATCTGGCACGCACGTTGCGTTCAGTGATTATTTGTGGTCTTGTGGCGTTAGGGATCGGTAGGGAAACTGTCTGGGCGGGCCTCGCCGGCTATCCGGACAGGCCGGTAAAAATTATTGTCGGATATGGACCAGGTGGAACCGGCGACCTGACAATACGCATCATCGCGCAAAAACTATCCCAATCACTCGGTCAGGCCTTCGTTGTTGAAAATCGGCCTGGCGCCGGCGGCATCGTGGCATCACAAATGGCACAGAAAGCCAAGCCTGATGGCTATACATTGAATTTCATTGCTGCCGGCAATTTCGCAATGACGCCCTCTCTTTTTAAGTCTCTACCATTTGATCCTGTCAAGGATTTCGACATGGTCTCATTGATCGGCACTTTCGGATTTGCATTGATTGTCAACGGAAAATCTGAGATGCACACACTCCAGGAACTCATCAACCAGGCGAAATCGAAAAAAAATGATTTTTTTATTGCCACCGTTTCTGTAGGCAGCGCTCAATACCTTTCTGCACAAATGTTCAAATCGACAGCCGGATTGAATATCAACATCGTGCCGTACAAATCTTCTGCAGAGGTTATTCGTGCTGTGCGGGCCGGCGATGTTGACGCCGCTTTCGAAACAATTGCTCCTCTTATCTCCCACGTCTCGTCCGGCGATATTCGTGCGATCGCAGTCACAGAGAAAAGCCGCTTTTCAGGACTACCTGATGTCCCCACCATAAGCGAAAGTGGCCTGTCGGATTATGCTGTCTCCGCCTGGAATGGATTGGCTGCTCCCCAGGGGACACCGCCCGACATTATTGCCAAGCTCAATGTTGCAATTGGTCAGGCAGTACAAGCCAGCGACACGCAGCGGCAGTTCCAGCTCCTTGGGGTGACTGCAAAATCCAATACACCCGGACAAATGACTCAATTGCTTCGCACAGACACAGACTGGTGGAAACACGTCATTGAGAACGCAGGTATCCCTAAGCAGTAATGATTCTTAACAATAAGTGTGATCAGACATGAAAAAAATATACATACTCGACGCGTTTCACGAGGCAGGTATCAGGCTTGCAAAACAGCACGCGCACATTGTACGTTGGCCTGACCCGGAAATTGCCAATTGGCCGGAAAACGCCGATGGCGTCATGGTCAGAATGACTCCCGTCACCGGAGCTGATCTGGCCAGAGCAAAAAAGGTAAAGATCATTTGCAAACAAGGCGTAGGTATAGACACTATCGATCTGGAAGCAGCGAAACGACACAATATACCTGTATGCAGAACGCCTGGCGTAAATAGCGAAGCAGTCGCCGAGCTGGCCTTCTCTTTGGCGCTTAGCGTTACGCGCCGTATCGCACGGTTTGATCGCATGTTGCGTGCCGGCGAAAAAATTGTCCGGCCCGATCATTTGGGACTGCAAATGGAAGGAAAAACAGTCGGTCTGATAGGTATGGGCAATATCAGTACTCGTGTAGCAAAAAAATGGATTGGCGCGTTCGGAGCCCGGATCTTCGCATACGACCCTTATGCACCGGAGAATGCCTGGAGTGACATTCCTCATACTCGCTGCCACACACTTGAGCAAGTGCTGTCAGAGGCACATGTCCTTTCTCTCCATCTTCCCCTGACGCCCGAAAGTCGCCATATGATCGGGCGCGACCAGCTCAAAGCAATGAAAGCGGATGCCGTCATTGTCAACACGTCGCGAGGCGGAATTATCGACGAAAAGGCATTATTTGAGGTCATGCACGGTGGGCATCTCTATGGAGCCGGACTGGATGTGTTCGAACAGGAACCGCCCTCCCCCGATTATCCTCTGCTCTCTCTGCCCAATGTAGTTGCAACACCACATGCGGCAGGCGGCACCCATGAAACACAGGAAAGAAGTTCATTACAGGTTGCGCAGCAGGTCATAGATGTCCTGAATGGGCAGCCGCCCAGCAACCAGGTCAACTGACGTCCCCACGAAACAGTCATCTCCATTCATGCAATAGGAAAATAAATGAACCCCAAAGCCGACGATATTTTGAAAAACAATGTTCGTGAAAAACTGGCAAGAAATGAGCTTGTCTCTTCAATGACTGTACGCCTGGTGCGCGGAATCGAAATTGCACAAATTGCTAAAACAGCAGGATTCGATTCTATATATATCGATATGGAGCACAGTAGTCTCTCCATGGATACGACTGGACAAATTTGTATGGCAGCGCTCAGTATCGGCATCGCTCCTTTTGTCCGTGTACCAGCAAAAAGTCCGGAATGGATTTCTCGCGTGCTCGATGCCGGTGCGCTAGGCATTATTGCGCCTCACATTACATCTGCACACGAAGCACAGAAGATCGTTTCCTATGCAAAATTCCAGCCCGACGGAGAACGCTCGGCTGCTGGCGGGCTTCCTCATCTGGAATACCGAGCCATTCCAGCAGCCCAGGCTTATCCGGTCTTGAACAAAGCAACAATGGTCATCGTGCAGTTTGAAACGGCGAGTGCCGTGGACAAAGCAGACGAAATACTGGGTGTCGACGGTGTCGACATGGTATTGATCGGGACCAATGATCTGACAGCCGATATGGGTATTCCAGGTCAATATGACCACCCTTTGGTCGAAAAAGCATTTTCGAGCACCATAGCAGCATGTAAGAAAGCAGGAAAGCATTGTGGCGTCGGAGGGCTGTCGTCCAGACCAGACCTGGTAGACAAGTTTGTAAAAATGGGCGCTCGATACGTCTCTACCGGAACTGACATCGCATTTTTGCTGTCGGCGTGTACTGCCAAGGCAAAACAGGTCACCGATATTCAATATACGTGATTGACAGCGAAGAATGAGGTAATCATGCCAAAAAACAATAGCAGCACGATAGAGTTTGTCATGCCAGACCATGCATGCGACTGTCATACGCATATTTTTGACAAGGAAGACTTGTACCCGTTCTCACCACAGCGGACTTACACACCGGGATTTGCCCCTTTGAGCGGATTGTTATCTCATTTGAAACATTGCCAACTTGGTCGGGTTGTCCTGGTGCAACCGTCGCCGTACGGATCTGACAATTCTTGTCTGTTGGGCGCTTTGAAGAAAATTCCGGAAATAGGACGAGGCATTGCTGTAATTGACAGATATACGACAGACGCACAATTGAAGGCAATGCACGAAGGAGGGGTCAGAGGGGCTCGCGTCAATCTGCAGACTCACGGAATCAGTGATCCCCTATATGCGGAGAACGAGTTGAAATGGGTAGCCTCCAGAATCGCTGCATTCGGATGGCATATACAGATATTTACCAATTTACATGTATTGGATCATTTATACAAAACAATCCTTTCGCTTCCTACCGACGTCGTTGTCGATCATTTTTCTCAGGCAAGCGCCACCCTGGGAAACAAGCAAAGGGGACTCCCGCGACTACTGGATCTGATGGCACTTGGGAAAGTATGGGTAAAAATGTCCGCAGCCCAGCGCATTTCAGCACTTAGTGACTGCGCCGACGTCGAACCGATAGCTCGCTCACTGATAGAAGCCAATCCTGAGCGCGTCATTTGGGGAAGCGACTGGCCACATCCCGGCGCACGACCCGGTCAGCCCCGCAGCAAAGAGCATGTTGAGCCATTCAATGATGTGGATGACATTCAGGCGCTCAATCGCATCGCGATCTGGACTCATTTTGACGACCATCTACAAAAAATACTCGTGGATAACCCGAGAAAACTCTACGGTTTCAATTCTTGAAATCGCGAACAAGTCCTAGAGGAGACAACTCATGAATAACAGAACATCAGCCATGCGGCGCAAAGTCCTGCGATACACACTGAGTCTATGCGCATCATTTGTATTTGCACAGAGTTGGGTACAAGCCCAGGAATCATCACAACCATTGCAGATCATTGTACCTTTCGCCCCCGGCGGCAGTAACGACATTGTAGGCCGTGCAGTAGCCAATTTACTCCCTGCTCGCCTTCATCGCAGCGTCATCATAGAAAACAAACCAGGAGCGGGAGGCACGATTGGATCGGAAAAAGCAGCCAGAGCCACACCTGACGGCAATACGCTTTTACTCATCTCCTCCACGTTCACCATGAATCCATCAGTCATGAAATTGAACTACGATCCCGTTCAGTCATTTATTCCAGTCGCAATGTTAGGTCAGGGCCCAAGTGTCATTGCAGTCAATTCATCCCTGCCTGTGAACTCAATCAAGGAGCTTATTTCCTACACGAAGGAGAATCCCGGAAAGGTAAATTTTGGCTCATCGGGTGTAGCGAGCTTTCAACATTTTGCTATTGAGTTGTTCAAGCTGAAAACAGGCGCTGATTTGACTATCGTCCAGTACAGAGGTGGTGCGCCAGCTCTGGTCGATCTCGCCTCGGGAAATGTGCAGGTTGCGTTAGGCAGTTTGATTCAGATGCAGCCGTACATAAACTCTGGAAAAGTGAAAATACTGTCGATCGCCGGGCCGGAACGTGTTGCACTGATTCCTGATATTCCTACACTCAAGGAAGAAGGAATTGACGTCGATGCAAGCAATTGGTGGGGCATCATGGCTCCGAAAGGGACTCCCGGCAAAGTGGTCGAATCACTCCATAAAAATATTAATGCGGTGCTTTCCGATAGCAAGCTAAAAGACAGCCTGGCAAGTGAAGGGGCTCAGATTCAGGGCGCAAGTCGCGAGGATTTCACAAAAAAAATCGCGGCTGAAACGGACAGATGGGAAACGGTAGCAAAACAAACAGGGCTTAGCCGTTAAGGCAATTACACAGGAGACTTAGTCATGAATTTACAAGTATTACCTATTAATAACGTCTTTGGTGCAGAAATCTCAAATATTGATCTGACCAGGCCGGTGAACGATTCGATCAAACGGGACCTGAATGCTCTTTTTGCCGAACACGCTGTATTGGTCTTTCGGGACCAGCATCTGACTCCTCCACAATTTATTGAGGCAGGCAGAGTATTTGGTGAGCTCATGGACCAGCAGCTGAAGAAGTTCGTCCTCCCCGACTATCCCCTGGTCGGATGTAATTCGACACGGGATCTTCCAAGAAAGAATGGAAAACTTCAGGTAAGAGGTGAAAACTATCATACCGATCATTCAAATTATTTAACTCCGCCAATGGCAACGAGTCTGGTCGCAGTTGAAATACCATCATATGGTGGGGACACACAGTTCGTTGATGTAAGAAAAGCATACGACGATCTATCCGATGCTATGAAAGAGAGGATATCCGGACTATTCTCCAAACATGTCTACGAGAGTAGCAGGAGCCCGCGTAGCTTTGCCAAACTCACACCAGAAGAGTATGCCGCGATCCCGAATGTCATACAACCGATCGTTATCAGGCATCCTATTAGCGCGCGTCCAGCCCTGTACCTGAATACCGGCCGTATGGAGGGGATTGAAGGTATGGATCCCGAAGAGGGATTTGCGCTTATTGAACAGCTTTATGCACACGCGACCCAATCCAAATATGAATATCGTCATCAGTGGCGCGTGGGTGATCTTGTTATTTGGGACAATCGCAGTGTGATGCATCAGGCAAATGCCGATTATGATCCCGAAGAATACCGATATCTATATAGAATTATGCTACAAGGTGAAAAGCTCGAACCTGCATTCAATTGACACCCTCGCCGGCGATTTTCCGATCAGTACCAAATAAGCGGCACCTTTGATGTCGCTTATTTTGAACACGAATGCTTCAGTATTGCTTTTGTGAATTTGAAAACAAGGCAGTTTTCTATCTTTCAATAGTTTTACAACAAACTGTTCCTATTGTTTACAACGATCCTCGTGCTGTATCAGCATACCGGCACTTGCAGCAATTTATCGAAAATATCCTCGCTGCCCATCTGGCCACCCTTTAACATGACGGTCAAGCCGTCCAGTGCCGGATTGTCGCTATGCATTGAGCAGACGGTTACCCCGGGCGACAGTACACTTGCATAGGACAAGGCCCATACATCCAGTTGCGCAATCGCCTGGCTAGACGTATCTCCACCCGCAATGCCAAGCTGCCCCAGGCGTATACCCTGCTCTGCCAATAATTGCAGCGTCGAATGCACAAACCGGGCCGTTGCCGCCGCCAGGTCTGCCGAATGTATTGCGCAGTCCCGCCCGTTTTGCTGGTCAACATAGGCCAGAACATGGCGGTTAGCGCTCAGCTCGTTACAAATGTACTGACATTGGGCAGCCCGGTAGGCGGCATCATTCAACAACGAACGCGCCTGCAACGGCAGTTTTACATATCCGTCGGCAGCCCGGACCTGCGCAGCGGTAACCGGAGACAAGCTTGCCGCCAGCACGAAGGTCGGACCAACCGGTGCCGGGTGCGGCCTGTCGCCGATCACGTGGTCCGCAACGCTATGGGAATGCTTGCCCACATTTTCTGCCGCCGCCACCGCCTGCAGCACGACGCTTGAGCCCACAACCAATGCTGTTTTATGGTCATTGGCAATACGCAGGATCTGTCGTCCCACGCTTGCAAGCTGGGTACTATCAGAAACATCGAAGAGCACACCCGTGTCCATTTTCCCCTTGACGCTACCACAGCGCTGAACAGCCCGATCCACAAGCGCATCAAGCACGGCAGGTTGCTGTTGATAGGCTGTATAAGGAATGCTGACGACATCTGCCATTGCCTGCGATTGCAGATGCAGTCTCAGATCTGCTTCATCCATTGGTGTCACCGGGTGGCATTGCATGGTTGGGTGCCGGTCAATACGATGCACCTGGCCTGAATTTCCGGCAGCCGCAAAAAGATTGCCAAAGCAGCAGTAACGGCCAATATCGGGCTGACCACCCACAAACAGCGCAAACGGCGCTTGCACAAAGTCGCCCAGGATCCTGACTGCGGCTCCAAGGCTACCGGTGTGCACGGCACTATCAAAGGTGGAACAACATTTGTAATGCAGCACCGGCACCTGCTGCTCCTGGAAAAAGCGTCCGATCTTCGGCAAACTGGACTGCATCTGTTGCGGGCTCATGCTGCGTGCGGTACCGGCTATTCCTATTGCTTGCAGTGGGCCGATACGCGCCAGTTGCGCTTCGGTGGGTACGTCCAGAAACAGGATGCTTCGCAGATTGGCGCGCGCTGCAACGGCCAGCGTATCGGTCGCCCCGGTAAAATCATCGCCATACCAGCCGAACGTCAGGCTCATGATTGCTTGTCGCCAAAAAACGCCAGTGCAGCCTTCAGCTCAGGCATATTACAAGCGAAATCTTCCAGCGTTGCTCCTTCCTGCTGCGCTGCCCAGGCCTGGCGAAGGCTGACCACGCCGGCAGCCGGCCCCATAGGATGGGCCAGAATGCCGCCACCCGACATGAACAACAGGTCCTGGCTTTGAATCGACTGCCAGGTCACCGGGACTGTACCCGCCCACTGGCCCGAAGAAAACACCGGCAGCACCCGGTCATCGAGCGTGTCGGACATGCGCGCCAGGGAGTCGGCTGCTGCACTTACGACCTCACTATCGGGCTGCGAGAACTTTCCCTGCAGGCCATGCACATGCATGTGATCCACCCCTGCCAGGCGCCACATTGTCTGATACGGCTGATACGCCATTCCAAGCATCGGGTGCCGCGAAACGGCCCCAAAGCCGTTGCGATGACCATGGATAGCAAGCGGTGTACTTTTTCTGAGGCTTTCAATTGCCGAGAACCCGCAGTAATTGAGGCTGGCCATCACGCAGGTGCCTTCTTCCTGCGCCACCAGATCTGCATGACGCCGCATGGAGTCCAGATCATCGCTGATATTGAATGCCATCATGACCTTTTTGCCGGTGCGCTGTGCATGCTCACGAATAACGGCCATCACCGCAGGTACGCGCTGGGCCAGTGGTGCATGGTCCGGATTGGCGCACACTTCGTCATCCTTGATGAAATCGACGCCCGCCTCGCACAAGGTTTTTACCAGCGCTGCCGTTTGCGCTGCGCTCATGCCAACATTTGGCTTGATAATAGTGCCGACCATGGCGCCGTCCGCCACACCAATACTGGCGCGCGTGCCGGCTATGCCCAGACCAGGCAAGGCAAACCGCATACGAAATGAAGCGGGAAGCGTCAGCGACTCAAGACGCAGGCCGGTCACTTCACCCAAATCGTAAAGATTGCCCGACACCGTCGCGGCCAGCGTGGCCAGGTTTGCGCCGAAGTTGGCTATCGGAAATGAAATATCAATGTGGGCCCGACGCCATGGGCCGTGGATACCTCTGCGTTCGAGCCAGGCATTGGGCAAGCTGGGCGCTTCGCCTGCAGGCAACTCGTGAACTGCGGTTACCGTGGCACGAGCCCTGTCCCGCAATTCATCGGTTTCGCCGGCAACACGGGTAAAGGTCCCGCAGGACTGTTCGCCAGCCATGATCTGGGCCACTTTGGCTGGCTCAAAAGGCGTTTCCACCACATATCGGGCCTGTACTGCAGTATCGCTCATAATGTATCCAGGTCCGGAAACGGCCGGATGGCCTGTTGGCCATTCCAGCCTTCCGAAGTAGCACGAATCAGGTCAAACAGACGGCCCTTGGGGCCCGCCACTTCCGACAATTCGATAACTGTGCCCGGATGATACTCCGTATCAAAATAGATGAACCTGCCCTGCTCGCCCACTTCGCCGCTCATGCGTGGCTTGAAACCCTGCTTGAGCAACCGTTCAAGATCGGCATCATAATGCTCGGTCCAGTAAGCGACATGCTGCAGACCGGTACGACCCGCCTGCAGAAAATCGCGGTACATCGACGGAACATCATTGCGCGTCTGTATCAGCTCAACCTGCACGAAACCGGAATTGGCCAACGCCACTGAATTATGCGGCTCGTAGGTCTGACCGTCATATTGATAGTTGCGAATCGGCACCTTGGGGTTGTAATACCAGGGCCCCACGCCCAGCGTGTTGCTCCAGTAAGCCATTGCCGCTTCGATATCGTCGACAACATATCCCAGTTGACGAATTTCGCCAAAGAATGTACTCATATTGTGTTCCAGCTATTTGATAAAATGATGCCTGCAAAACCAGGCATCATGGACCTGTATGGCGAGATGACTTATTTGATAAAGCCAGTGGATATCCAGGGAACAAATGTCACGATCATCAGCCCGACAAACAGCGCGACAACGTAACCCCAGATATAGCGCATGCCTTCAGACGGATTGACCTTGCCGATTGCGCAGGCGCCGTAATAACCTACTCCGAACGGCGGAGCGAACAGCCCGATACCCATTGCAAAAATGACAACGATCGAATAGTGCACATCATGGATATTCAGGGCGCGCGCGACCGGAAAGAGCAGTGGCCCGAACAGGACGATGGCCGGAATACCTTCCAGAATACTTCCCAATATGATGAATGCAATAACGGAGATGATCAGAAAGCCATAACCGCCGCCTGGCACGTTCGCCATGAGCGCTGCCAGATCGCTGGAAAAGCCAGATTGAGTCAGTGCCCAGGCCATGCCCGTTGCGCAACCGATAATCAGCATAATGGTGCCTGACAGCGTAGCCGTTTCCACCAGGATAGGCGTCACGCGCTTCCAGTCAAACTGCCGGTAGACCAGCAGCCCCAGAAGAATGGAGTACACCACCCCAATGGTAGACACTTCAGTTGCTGTCGCGATACCTTCGACCACTGCAGCTCGGATAACGAACGGCAGCGAAATGGCGGGCAAGGCAATCAGCAGGAAGCGAAAAATATCACGCTTGGGTACTTTTGCAACCTTTGACAGATCTTCGCGGCGATAGCGCCAGCCGACCACGACACACAGACACAAGCCAAGAACAACAGCCGGCAGAATGCCTCCGGTAAACAGCGCGGCAATGGATACGCCGGTAACCGAGCCTATGGTGATAAGCACAATGGAGGGCGGAATGGTCTCAGTCTGCGCGCCTGTGGCCGAAAGCAGCGCAACAAGTTCACCCTTTTTTGCACCGCGCTTTTCCATCTCGGGAAACAGTACCGGCGTAATGGCGGCCATGTCCGCAATCTTGGAACCGGAAATACCGGAAACCAGATACATGGCGCCAATCAATACATAAGAGAGGCCACCGCGAACATGCCCAAGGCAGCTGGCCAGGAACTGGATCATGGCCCGCGCCATACCCGTCATCTCGATGAGCGCGCCCAGAAAGATAAAGAGCGGCACAGCCAGCAGAATCAGATGTGACATGCCTTCATTCAAGCGGCCCACCATCACGACAATGGGAGTCTGGGTCGTTAGCGTCAGATAGCCGAAAGTGGCCAGCGCAAACGAAAAGGCAATCGGCACACCGGAAAAGACGCAAGCGGCCACCACAAAGACAAAGAAAATCACCAGATTGAATTTACCAAGCCCCATCAACACGGGATGCGCCAGCCAGAACACGGCCAGCAATGCCAATGTAACGCCCAGACTGACCCACAGTTGCTTGCGATCGGCAGTCATGACCATGCGAAAGACCGACGTCAGGATCATGAGTGCAATACCCACCGGCAATGCGGCGGCGTGCCATGCATTACTGATTTCCAATGCCGGAGTAACAATATAGGATTCTTCGTAGGCATACTCGAATGCCGGATACAGAAAGAGTGCCAGAAAGGCCAGTGATGCAGACGAAGCAAAACCTTCAAGCAACAGACGCCGATTGGCGGAGACTCGGTCAATAAAGGCAGTCATGCGCATGTGTTGCCCGCGTCGCAACGCAATGACCGCACCCAGCATGGACAGCCAGAGAAACAGGATCGAGGCCAGTTCATCGGTCCATACCAATGGCACATGCAATACATACCTTGCTGCGACGCCCGAAAACAGGATCACAATTTCCAGAATGATCAGCAGCACCGCGACCAGTTCAATACTGCGGCCGAGCACGTTATCTACAACACGCACCAGCTTGCCTGCGCCGGAAACAGCAGTTGTGGAGGGCGTTTTCATCGCCATCGCAGAGTCGGTCATTATTGCAGTTTCCATAACACTAAACCAGTTTACCTACCGAGGCCTCAAGTGCGGCCCAGGCCTCATCACCGAAACGACCCTTCCACTCTTTGTAAAAACCGGCATTACGCAGTGCCGCCCGGAATGTGTCGGGAGATGGCGCATTGAAAGTAAGTCCCTTGGATTGCAGATCACTCTGCACCGAATCATTGAGCTTTCTGATATCTTCGCGCTGACGCAAGCCCGCGCCATTAATGCCATCGGCAACGATTTTCTTCAGATCATCGGGCAATCGATCCCACGCCGCGCCATTGGCAATAAACCAGAAGCCATCCCAGATGTGATTGGTCTGAGAGCAATACTTTTGCACTTCATACAGTTTTGCCACCTGGATAATGGGTAGCGGGTTTTCCTGAGCATCTACAATTTTGGTCTGCAAAGAAGAATACACCTCGCTGAACTGAAGGCTTGTCGGGGCGGCGCCCAGACCTTTGAACATGGATATGGACAGCGGGCTGACCGGCACGCGGATTTTCAGATCTTCCAGATCGGATGCCTGCTGTATCGGCCCCTTGCTGCTGGTCATCTGGCGAAAGCCGTTGTCCCACATTTTGTCAAAGGCATACAGGCGTATCTTGCGGATGGAGGCCCGCACATGCGCACCCAGATCGCCATCCATCGCCTTCCACACCTGGGCATAATCACTGAAAGCAAAACCCAGCGCGTTAATGGCCGCCACCGGCACCAGCGTAGCAATCACAAGCGAAGATGGCGTAAAGAACTGAATGCCGCCGGAGCGCACCTGCGACAACATATCGGTATCGCCACCGAGCTGGTTGTTGGGGAAAATGGCAATATCGACACGGCCGCCGGATTTTTCCCGGATTTCATCGGCCGCTTCCTTGGCGCGAATATTCAAGGGGTGAGACAGCGGAAGGTTGTTGCCATACTTATAGGAAAATTCGGCAGCACGCGCCATCTGTGGCAGCGCGCTGACAACACCTGCCAGCGGCATGGCGGACAGGGTGCGCAGCATGCTGCGGCGAGAATACTTCTGCATATTTGTCTCCAGACGTTAAATGATGTTTTTTGATTTTATTATTTTTCTAACCGCAACGATATAGTGATAATATACCAGCGTCAATCAAATTAAATGATGGTTTTTGATGTAATGAAAAACTCAGAGAAAGCCGCAAGCAGGGCCAATATTGCAGATATTGCCAAACTGGCCAATGTCTCCACCGCCACGGTAGACCGCGTACTGAACCACCGATCGGGCGTGCGCGAAGCCACGGTCCAGCGGGTCCTGCGAGCCGCTGCCGAACTTGCCTATCTGCCGGAAAATGATTTGTACGCGGCACTTACACCCAGCGCCATGCGTATTTCATTTGTGCTTCCACAAGGCACCAACCGCTTCATCAGGATGCTGGGCGACACCATCACTTACTCCCAGGACAGCTGGACGCCCTACAACGTGAAATGCAAAGTCGACTATGTGGAAGGCTTCAATCCCGAGGCCCTTGCCACAAGCCTGAAAAGGCAGGCAGAGCGCGCTGACGCCATTGCCTGCATGGCCATTGAGCACCCGCTGGTGCGAGATGCCATCGAGGAATTGGTCGATAAGGGCAAGCATGTGATAACGCTGATTACCGATATTTCCAATACGCGCCGCGCAGCCTATATCGGACTGGACAATCGCGCAGCCGGCCGTACTGCGGCGTACCTGATTGCCCGCTTCATCGGCACGCGGCCAGCCAAGGTTGCCATGATCGCCGGCAGCCTGAGCTACCGTGCTCACGAGGAGCGCGAAATGGGTTTTCTGTATATGTTCAAGGAACTGTTTCCCACTGTTGAAGTGGTGGGGTTGCGCGAAGGCCTCGATAGTGCAGAAGAAAATTATCGGCTCACGCGACAACTGCTGGAACAATCTCCGGATCTGGCAGGAATCTACAATATTGGCGGCGCATCCGACGGCGTGGCCAAAGCACTCAAGGAAGCAGGCCTGGCGCACAAAGTAGTGTTTATCGGTCACGGACTCACACCCGATACCCGCGCCCTGCTGATCGACGGAACCATGGACGCCGTCATTACACAGAATCCGCAGTCCGCGACCATGAACTGTATCCGCATCTTTGCCAACCTGCGCGATCGACGGCCGGTAATGAGCGGTATAGACCCTGTGCAAAGCCAGATCATTTTCCGGGAAAACCTGCCCTGATCCCGCCGGCGGGATCAGGCCGCTCCCCCTTGCCATTTATTGCACCTGCAATAGCAAGTCGGCCAGGCAACGCTACACGGCGGGCATGACGGTCAGCGGCTGCGCCGAAGTGGCAGGAACCGGTGTCCTGGCTACATTCATGACCATGGAAAGCAGCGAATAATAGCCGTTGATGCCGACAAGGTCCATCACCCCCTGCTCGCCAAACTGCTGCAGTGCCCGCTCGTAAGTGTGATCGCATACCGACTGATTGCGAAATAGTTCGGTCGAAAATGCATAAAGTATCGCCTCGTCTTCAGGTAGATCCTCGGGCTTGCGGCCTTCGCGAATGGCTTCGATGGTTTGTTCGGACACACCTTCACGCAATGCTATCGGCGCATGAATCGCCCACTCGACCTGCTGCGACCACTGGCGCGAGGTAATCAGGATCGCCAGCTCCGATAGGCGCTGCCCCAGGGCGCTGCGATAGCGCAGGTACTCTCCCATACGACTGGCGTGGGCCATGAGTTCCGGGCTGCGCATCAAGGGAATGAAGGGCGACAAAAGCCCACCACGCGGGCCGTTGATAATTTCTTCTGCATACTGTTTCTGATCGGCGCTCCAGGTTTCTGGCGCAAGGGGGGCAAAACGGTCCGGATACTGGTTCATGATGGCTCTAAAGTTTAAATAAAGGGAATTGACTAAGAACAGTCTTTGCAACTATACCAATTCCATTATCCCAACAACAGCGCAATCGCCAGGTATCCCTGTTAATCATATGCACCGGCTGCAGCACAAGAGGCGGCCGTTGATCAGTCCTGTCTTTATGCGTTGAGCAACTTACGATATTTTTCCACTTCCTGATCATAAAGATCACCGCCCCGGGTATCGTTAGTCACAAGCAGAGGGAAATTTTCTATTTCCAGGCGCTGAATCGCTTCGGTCTTAAGATCTTCATACGCAACCACGTCTGCTTTCCTGATACACGCAAACAGCGTTGCGGAAATGCCGCCAATGGCCGAGAACGACACTGCGTTAAAATCGATGCAGGCCTGGCGAATCTCCTTTGCACGATTTCCTTTCCCGATAGCCGCTTTAACCCCATACTCGAATAATTTTGGCGTATAGGGATCCATTCGGTAAGACGACGTTGGCGCCACCACACCTATGACATGATCTGGCTTGGTCGGCCCCGGTCCACCGTAAAAAACCACCTGCCCTTGCAGGTTCACCGGCAACGATTTTCCCTGGTCAAGCAAAGTGATAAGGCGCTTATGTGCAGCATCACGCGCCATATAGATTATTCCGCTCAGATATACTTCATCCCCAATCCTGAGCTGGCTGATTTGCTCATCGGACATAGGCGTTGTCAGGTGATAGGTTTTCATTACATCTCTCCCTCTAGATAACGGCAGTTTTGCGGCGCGAGGCATGACACTGTATATTGACGGCAACTGGCAGCGCCGTAATATGACAGGCATACGTTTCCACAGCAACCCACAACGCCGTGTTCGAACCACCGTAGCCTTGCGGACCGATACCCGTTTTGTTTATTTCGGCCAGCAGCTCTGATTCCAACTGTGCAATATGCGGCAATTGACTATGTACGCCAATGTCCCGCAAAATGGCTTTCTTGGCAATTTCTGTCACCTTGTCAAAACTTCCTCCCAATCCGACGCCCACTGTCAATGGCGGGCAGGCACTTCCTCCCGCTTTGATAATTGCCTGAAGAACAAAGTCTTTTACACCCTGGACGCCTTCTCCAGGCAGCAAAAATTTCATTGTGCTCCAGTTTTCACTTCCCCCTCCCTTGGGCAAAACCGTCAGGCGAATCTGTTCGCCCGGCACAATTTCCGTGTGCAGCACCGCAGGTGTATTGTCATTCGTATTCATTCTTGTTAACGGGTCGCCAACCACGGACTTGCGCATAAATCCCTCGGCATACCCTTTTCTGACGCCGCTCTGAAGCGCATCGTTGAAATGACAGCCTGTAATATGCACATCCTGCCCCACTTCTGCGTAGACAATGGTCAGACCTGTATCATGGCAATAAGAAACGTTGTTTTCTCTTGCAATACGGTCGTTCTCGATGAGTTTTATCAATACCTGTTTCCCCAGCGGGGACACCTCTGTTTCTGCTGCACGGTGGAAACTGTTGACCAGATTTTCCGGTAATTTATGACAGGCATCAATACACAATTGTGCGACGGTATTCGTTATCAGTTCAGTGTTAATTTCACGCATTTTTCTCTCAATCCTATCCAATCATATCTGCAAAAAGCGCGATCAGCTCCGGCTTGCATTCGAATCCAAAGCCCGGCGCGTCCGGGACATTAACCATCCCATCAACTATTTGCGTTGCACTGCCGTAGCCGCCCATAGGCTGGAATATGCCTGGGTATACCTCGGAGCCCCCCAAGCCAAAACCAGCTACCACCTGCAACGCCATCAACTGGCCGCCATGAGGAAAACAGAATTTGCGGCTGAAACCGCGACTTTCCATTTCATTTAGCATGCGTGCATATTCCGTGATGCCATACGCCAGTCCCGAATCCATCTGGAAAACATCACGATCGCGACGCATCCCTCCATACAGAGCAAGGTTCTTCACATCCTGGTGCGAAAACAGATTCTCACCTGTCGCTATGGGCCCCTCATATTCACCCGCAATAGTTGCATTCAATTCGAAATCCAACGGATCACCGGCTTCTTCAAACCAACGTAACTGATAGGGCTGCATGCTCCCGGCATACGCTCTTGCGGCGGCAAGATCAAACCGGCCGTTGGCGTCCACCGCCAGATTCCAACCCTCTCCTGCGACGGCCAGGGCTGACTCAATCCGGCGCATATCCTCTTTCAGACTAGCGCCGCCGATTTTCATTTTGTACATCGTAAAGCCGCTGTCCCGATAAGATTGCAGTTCGTCTTTGAGCTTGCGGCTACCCTCGCCTTCATAGTAATAACCACCAGCCGCGTAGACAAATACACGACGCCCATCATGGTCCAATCGGTACCGCTGTCGGATCAACTGGCTAACCGGGCAATCCTGCAGCTTTCCATTCAGATCCCAAATCGCCAGTTCCAGCGCACTGGCGGCGGCAGCGCGATCCCCATGTCCGCCCGGCTTTTCATTACGCAATGCGCAAGCCAAAACCTTCTCAGGGCAAATCATTCCGTTCACGTCCAATAAGGCGTCAGGCGGCTCCTGCGCTATTCTGGGAATCATCCGTCTGTTTACAATGCCGCTTTGTGCGTATCGACCAATAGAGTTGAAAGATAAGCCAACTACCGGTTTGTTATTACGTATTTGGTCAGTCACCACAGCCACAAGCGACACCGTGTGCTCGGAGAAATTGACCAATGCATTTGAAATATTACTTTTCAGATGTACAGGACGTTCAATAATGCGGGTTATTTTCATTTGCTGCTTGCCTCTGTCATTATTTTTTTTCTACTTTGGCCGTATCCGCAATTGTTTTCCACTTTTGCGCCTCATCTTCCAGATAAGCGGTGAACTGCGCCGCGGTTTGTTCTTTGGCCGGAGTCAGTGCCAGTTTTTTAAACTGTTCAAGCGTGGTGGGATCCTTCAACGTCTTATTCACTTGTGCGTTCAGCAATTCAATAACGTCTGGCGGTGTGCCTTTGGGCGCCATCAGAGCAAAAAAGGCAACGGTATTCAGACCCGGAAACCCCGCCTCGTCTGTCGAGGGCGTGTCAGGCAGGAACGCGGAGCGCTCCGAATCCACAACAGCCAGCGCCTTGAGTCTGCCCGCTTTGATCTGCGGCAAAATGGCCGGAAGCGTGTCGGAAAGGCCGCTAATCAGGCCGCTGATCACCTGCGGCTGAGCCTCCGAGCTACCTTTGAATGGAACATGGGTCATTTTTGCACCCACCTTGCTTAGAAAATACTCCATTGTCAGATGCTGGGTTGAGCCCGTACCGGCAGAGGCAAAGTTCAAATCCTCCTGTTTTGCCTTGGCTACCAGGTCCTTCAGGGAGTTGATGCCGTTATCAGGGTTGACCGCCAATACTTGCGGCGAGGTGGCTATTTCGGCGATGGGTTGCAAATCGTTGAGCGGGTCATAGCTTAGCGATTTGTACAAATGGGGTGCGATGGAGAACGGACCAGTACTGGTCAACAGCAAGGTGTAACCGTCCTGCTTGGCGCGCGCGGCATAACCCGTACCAATCGTGCCCCCGGCCCCGCCTTTGTTTTCGACAATAAATGCCTGACCCAGCGCTTTGGATAGTTTTTCACCCACGGTCCGGGCAATCAGATCTCCGGTTTGGCCGGCGGGAAACGGCACAATTATTGACACAGGTTTTTCCGGATACTGCGCCTGCGCGCAGCTGATAGCAGCCAGGCTCAAGCCAGCGGCCAGCCCACATGCATATTTTTTCATTATGGTCTCCTTTGTATTATTCTGAATTTAATAGTACGTACTATTTATTGGTACGTACTATTATAATCAAATCAATTCGCCCGTCAAGAACCCATCTTGCTGAACCGCGAACGTAGCCGGCAAACAGGCCCAATGACTCGGGGACCGTTTCCTAAGTACAATGTGCATCTATTAGAGGAATGCAGATTATGGATGTCAGATACTCGGAACTTGCCAATACCATCGTTAAAAACATCAAGGATGGCATTTATCCGGTGGGCTCCCGATTGCCAAGCGAGGTTGATTTTGCACGCCAGTTCGATGTCAGCAGAACAACCATACGATCTGCCTTGAGGGTTGTGGAAGAGCTGGGGCTGATATCGCGCAAACGCCGGGCAGGCACGATTGTAGAGGCGGCCAAGCCCGCCACCCAGTACAGCAAGTCACTGCATAGTATCGAAGATCTGGTTAATTACGCGAGCAACACCATTCGAAATGTTCTGGATATCAGCGAAATTATTTGTGATGATGCACTGGCAGCTACCCTGGAGTGCAAAGCTGGAAAGCGCTGGCTCCGAGTACAGATACTGCGCACCGAATTAACAGACCAGGATCACCCTATCTGCTGGACCGATGCCTATATGGACCCGGACGATGGACGGGCCATCCTTGATCTTGTCAAGGATGGCTCGGGCTTGTTGTGCCATTTCATCGAACAGCGCACAGGCCGTACTGTCATTGATTTGAAACAGCAAGTCGGGGCCACCCAGGTTCCCGCAGCGGTGGCTCACTTACTGCAGGTCGATGCCGATTCGGTAGGCCTGGAGATCACCCGTCATTATCTGGATCAGGCAAAAAAAGTATTTCTTATCACAGTCAACATTTATCCAAAAGACAAATTCAAATTTACGTTCTGGATTCACCGCGATAAACACTAAGTGCCAAGACAGGCGCCGGGTGCACCCTGCCTGTCTGCCCACCCGCCCACTCAGATCAGGGCAGGACCGGCATTACCCTTGCAGGTTTGATTTGAAAAATTCCAGCGTCCGGGACCACGCCAGCTTTGCGGCAGCTTCGTCGTAACGAGGCGTCGTGTCGTTATGAAATCCATGATTGGCCCCCTCATACATGTGCATTTCATACTTCTTGTTATTGGCCTTGAGCGCGGCTTCGTAATCCGGCCATCCCGCGTTGATGCGCTCGTCAATGCCGGCATAATGTATCAGTAACGGGGCATTGATTTTCGGCACGTCCGCAGCCGCAGGCTGACCACCATAGAACGGTACTGCTGCAGCCAGATCCGGCATGCGAACAGCCAGCATATTGACCACCCCGCCGCCATAGCAAAATCCTACTGCGCCAATCTTGCCATTCACGGCTTCGTGTCCCTCCAGAAATTGCGCCGCGGCCACCATATCTTCGGTGCGCTTGGCCGGGTCCAGTTTCGCAAAAAGCTCGCGCGCTTTGTCTTCATCTCCAGGGTAACCGCCGGCCGGCGTGAGCGCATCGGGAGCAAAGGCGACATAGTTTTCAACGGCCAGTCGTCTTGCCACGTCCTCGATATAAGGATTGAGCCCCCTGTTTTCATGTATGACTACCACACCAGGCAACTTGCCCGTGGCATCGGCTGGCTGCGCCAGATAGCCTTTCATGGTGCCATTCCCCTGGGGAGACGGGTACTCCACGTAGCCAGCTTTGATTCGTTTGTCATCGGGCGCGATTTGCTGTGCCCAGGCAAAATTCGGTGCAAGACTGCTGAGAATCGCAGAGGCAGTGACGCCGCCTACGGCATAGCGCGCTGAACGATCCAGAAACTGCCTGCGACTGATACCGCCGTGCACATAGGCATCAAACAGCTTAAGAACATCGGGATGAAAATCACTCGCGTTTTTTCGATTCATGTTGCGGACTCCTTGACAGGCGGGCCAACAGACCCGGATGAGCTGAGAGGGGAACTGATGGAGAAATTGCGTGAACAACGAAATGTGAAACCCGATGCTGGTACCATATGCTGGCGCAGGAGGGCTTTCTGCCGATCCTGAACAGGATCACATTCATGTTAATTAAATCACAATAAGGAGACAATCATGAAAAAAATCTCATTTGTATTAGCCGGACTGTGCGCAACACTGATCGGCGTTGCCCACGCCCAGGAAAAGCCAACGGTTCAGTTTATTGCCACCGGCGGGACAATTGCCATGAAAATTGATCCGGTCAAAAAGGCACCAGTGCCGGCTATTTCCGGGGATGATCTGCTGGCAACGGTGCCCGGGGTGGCCGAGTTCGCCAAAATAGAAGTCAACAATCTGTCGAACGTGCCTTCAGACTATATGGATCCGCCGCGCTGGATTGAGCTGAGCAAGGCGGTCAGCGCAGCCATGCAACGACCGGAAGTATCGGGGGTTATTGTGTCACACGGCACAGATACCCTGGAAGAAACCGCGTTCTGGCTGGATCTGACCGTGCAATCGGACAAACCCATAGTCCTGATCGGCGCCCAGCGCAATGCTTCCTCGTCAGATTTTGACGGCCCTCGCAATCTGCTGAATGCGGTGCGTATTGCCGTAGACGAACAGGCAAAAGGCAAAGGCACGATGTTGGCCATGAACAATCAGATCAATGCCGCACGTCATGTCACCAAAACCCATACAGCTAATGTGGAAACATTTCAATCGGGCGACTATGGTTTTCTGGGTGAAGTCTATCCTGACCGTGTGATATTTGCCCGGGAGCCATTGCGCCGCCAGCATATCGCCATCAGCGCTGAGACTATGCCAAAAGTAGATATTGTCGCCATGTATGGCGGCGCCGATGGCAGCCTGCTGCGCAGCGCCGTAGATCAGGGCGCAAAGGGCATTGTGGTGCAGGCGCTGGGTATGGGAAATATGAACAAGCCGATGTTTGAGGCTGTGAAATATGCACTGGAAAAGAAAATTCCAGTAGTAATATCCACCCGTGTCTACAACGGTCGTGTGATGGCCAACTACGGATTTGAAGGCGGTGGCAAAACGACAGCAGACGCAGGTGCAGTCATGGCCGGAAATCTGAGTCCGCAAAAAGCCCGTATTTTGCTGATGCTGCTTCTGCAAAGCGGCAAGTCGGGTAAAGAAGACCTGCAAGCTGCATTTGACGCCATGTAACGGGTTGGGTAAAATTCAAATCTATAAATATAACAATGCATTGTTATAGATGCATTGTTATATAGCGTATCAATAAGCATCGGGCAATATTCAAAGCCCGCCTGCGCTACTCATATCTGCCGATCCGCTGCCCGCCACTCTGGCCAGCCCTCATCCGGCACTCGCAATCCCCCCGCCCTGTTTTCGCACACCCTCTTCTTGTTGTGCTTTCCCACGTGATCTGCCGCGGCACCGGCTGAGGCATCAGTTCGATCGCGCAAGCCAACGCCCTGGCCTTTTTTCCCGCCACAATCGGCCTTCATTTATTAACATCCTGCCGGCGCGCCACACGCGACTGCTCGTTGTTGCATCCCTCATTTATAAATCAGATCCACATCCGATATGAACCCTCAATCAGCCAACTTTTTTGTATTAACCGGTGGACCCGGCTCCGGCAAAACGACAGTAAGCAACCATCTGGCCGACCTGGGCTATCGCTGCATGCCCGAAGCGGGCCGGGCCGTGATACGTCAGCAGTTGGGCTGTGGCGGTGTTGCCCTGCCCTGGAACGACAAAACCGCGTATGCCCGGCTTATGTACGAACGCGACATGGCGGCTTACCATCGTGCAAGTAATATGAACGGTCCGGTTTTTTTTGACCGCAGTATTGTGGATGTCATCGCGTATCTGCAACTGGAACAATTGCCAATTCCAGAACCCCTGCAAACAGCGGCATCTCGTTATCGATATCATAAGACAGCGTTCATTTTTCCGCCCTGGCCACAGATCTACCGTAGTGACCAGGAACGCAGGCAGGACCAGCCCACCGCCATCGCAACCTATCACGCGATGGTGAAGACTTACTCACAATGTGGCTATGCGCTGGTGCGCGTGCCCCGCCTGCCGGTAGCGCAGCGGGCGGCGTTCATCCTGAACGCCATCGCTTGCGGCCATGGCAGCAAAAAGGACTCAGGGCCCGGTTGATCAACATTACAGCACATCTTTTGTTTTCACCAAGTGCATATCAGAACCGATATCCTACGCCGACCGTGGCAACCCAGGGATTGATTTTTGCCGTGCCGATTCTAGTGCCGTCAAGCCGGACGCTGGTCTTGATATCAATATAGCGAACACTGGCATTCAAAAACCACTTATCGTTGATTTTCACATCTGCGCCCACTTGTGCTGCCAGCCCCCAGGAGTCTGAAAGCTTGAGTTTTTCAGCACCAAGATCCCGTAACGCACCTGTCGGCTTGGTGTGAAAAAAGGTTGTGTAATTGAGTCCGACACCCACATATGGCTGCACCCGGGCATCAGGCAAAAAATGCCACTGAACGCTAAGGGTAGGAGGCAGATGTCGGGTGGTGCCAATTCTGCCAAGATCGCCGCCCAGATCGGCGGCGCTACCACGGATATCATGCTTGAACGGCGCGGCAGCCAGCAATTCGACCCCAAGATGGCGGGTTGCCATATACGTCAGACTGAAACTGGGACGCATGCTGTCATTGACATCCAGATCAATGCCGCGTGGGGCTATACTATTGCCGACCGTGCCATTGCCCGACCTGGGCATCACACTTGTAATTCCGGCTTTCACTATCCAGTCCCCCGTTTCGTGCGCAACGGCAGGCAATGTAGCAAGTGTGCCCAGCGCAAGCGAGCCTGCGACGACTATATGACGAATGACGTGCATTATTTTCTCCATCAGTACTTGTTAACAAACTGACAGAGTGCAACAAAAATCACAAATGAATTTTGCGTTTGCGCAAGCAACAGCAACTGCGCGACATAAAAATTTGATTTAAATCAAACATCATGCATTGAGCACAAGACGACAGATTCGATCAGGATTAATACCTAACAGCAAAGCAGTCGATTGGGCGAATCAACATGATCTGTTCAACCGGGCAAAAACAATGCTATAAGGCAGGCGCACAATGGAATCGAAGCTGTATATGCTTGTCGGCGACCAGAGCCTGCTCTGATGCCAGCACCAGTGTTTTGTTGCCGCTATTGTTGATCCCGATCAGCCCGGTTTGCAGAATCTGTTGCGCAGCGTTCACGCTGGTGACACTGTCGTAGCTTACCAGCGCAGAACGGCAACCACACTCACCAATGGACTTGCGCAGTTGGAAAACCGTATCGGCCAGGAGCATACTGGCGTGCAGGGAAGTATCTCTGATGTGTATGGCGACGCAGGCCGAGAGCGCGTTGCTGATACTGAACTGTACATCGCGTGCCAGTGCTGGCCCATTGATCAATGCCAACAATACGATTGCGCAGGCGCTACGTTTTTTCATGGACAGTGCCTCATACATTGATGAACGCAGTTGCCCGGCGCAACCCATGACACCACCGGGCCAACATTGCTTTTAATCCATGTGAGGATGACGATCCACCAGGCGCTGGCGACGCGCCTTGAGCGCTTCGAGCTGCTCCTGCATGGCTGTAATTTCCTCATCCACATCGGCAACGGTTTGTTCGATGTTCTCGTACGCTTCCTTGAGCAGCGCCTTGGCCTCGTGCTTGTTGGATGCCGTAGGCGTATCGCCTCGCATAGGCTTGTTCGCAGTCTCGGGAAGATAGAAGGAGGTAATGATCCCGATGACAGCAGCAACCATCAAATAATAGGCTGGCATCATCAGATTGCCGGTTTCTTCCACCAGCCAGGCGGCCACGGTTGGCGTGAGCCCGGCTACAATAATGGCGACATTAAAGGAACTTGCCAGCGCACTATAACGGATGCGCGTCGGAAACAATGCCGGCAGTGTCGAGGCCATCACACCGGTCATACAATTGAGTACGATTGCGATAAACAACAGCCCGAGAAAAATGAGACCGGTATTGTCGCTGCCAATAAAATGATAAGAGGGTATCGCCAGCAGCAGCAAGCCAATGCTGCCGATTCGCAAAAAGGGCTTTCTGCCTATTTTGTCGCTAAAGAAACCAACGACCGGCTGCACGAACAGCATCCCGATCATGACCACCACAATAATCAGTACGCCGTGCTCTTCGGTATAGCCCAGGCTGCTCGACAGATAGGTGGGCATATAGGTGAGCAGCATATAATAGGTAATATTGGTTACCAGAACCATACCAATGCTGATCAATAATGCCTTGCGATATTTGGAAAAAATCTCGCGAAAGGACACCCCTGGCCTTTCCTTGATGGCGTCCTTGTCTTCTTTCTCCATCTTTTCAAGCTGTTGCGTAAAAGCGGGCGTCTCTTCGGCAGCGTGACGCAGATAGAGCCCTAGCAGCCCTAGCGGGCCCGCAACAAAGAAAGGTACGCGCCAGCCCCATTCCAGGAAGGTCGGCTCTTGAAGGATGGTTTGCAACAACACCACCAGGCCTGCGCCCAGTACGAAGCCGGCAATTGAGCCGAAATCAAGCCAGCTGCCCAGAAACCCTCGCCGCCGGTCGGGCGCATATTCGGCAACAAAGACCGCCGCTCCCGTATATTCGCCACCTACCGAAAAGCCCTGAGCCAGTTTACACAACAGCAAAAGCACAGGTGCCCACAAACCGATGGTTGCGTACGAAGGAATCAAGCCGATGCAGAAGGTGCTGATGGCCATGATAATAATGGTCAGCGACAGCACCTTCTGCCGCCCGAAACGGTCGCCCATCACGCCAAAAAACACCCCTCCCAGCGGGCGTACCAGAAACGGGACAGAGAACGTGCCCAGTGCGGCGATAGTCTGCACCGCAGGCGAAGCGTCAGGGAAAAACACTTTTCCCAGCGCATAGGCCACAAAACCATACACGCCAAAATCAAACCATTCCATCGCATTGCCAAGTGCCGCGGCTGTCACTGCCTTCTTGAGCTTGGTGTCATCAATAACCGTGATATCGTCAATATGCAAGGGCTGGTTCTGTTGCGATGCTGAAGTTGACTCTGTCATTATCTGCTTCCCCGGGGCTTCCCATTATTACGAACCATGGTGCCATAATGTTTACCACGTTGCAAACATTTCCTATTACTCGCTACTGGCACGTTTATTCACAGATTACGCGCAGTGCCTGTTTTCAAATTGTCATAAACAGGGTTAAAAAACTGTCAGCAAGGTTAATCACATCCGTGATAGCACTTCTGGCAAACGTCATGAAGCTGCCACAACAGCCGGGTATCAATTGCCGCATGGGAAAAAGCCGAGTGACCGCGTGGCGCAAGTAATGCACCGGTAAAAAGGATATATGATGTGGGGAAAATCTGACTTTTCTCTTCAGATAGTGCGTTCAGCAGGCAGCCAAAGGCCTGCAACTGACGATATCCGACGATCCGTACGATATACCATGGCAACTGTGTTATTGCGTTGCAAATTCTACGGATGGTCTGCGCGGAAACGCCCAGGCAGAACGAAAAACCCCAGAAGCGACAGGCGCCCTGGGGTTCAAACTACGGAGTTGATGCAAGGGCCGGGAGTCCTTGATACATTGCCAGGCAACCGCACGTCTTGGGTGAATAGTATGTTGAAACATCTCTAGTCACTACGGTTGGCTGCAGACTCCAAGCCTTTATTCTACAGCATAGAGCCGCACCGGCAATAACGACGCCAGGCGCCGCATTGCCAGTAGCAGCAAGTCATCAGAAGCGATGATTCAGACCGACACCAACCAGTGTGGATTTCAGCTTGACGTTTTCAGTGTTGTCAAACTTCAGTTTGCCAGTACCGTAAGATGCGATTGCATACACAGTAGTGCGTTTGGACAAACTCTGTTCGTAACCCAGGCTGAAAATATTCAGTTTGCCTTTCACACCGTCAAATCCGTCGTCCTTGTTCTTGGTTGAACTTCCTTGATAGGAGAACATGACCTTGCCGTTGTCTCCAACCGGTGCGGTCAGACCAGCCATCCAGGCTTGTTGACGGTAACCGTTGGTTTCTGCATAAGTGAGTCCATCGGCATTTGAAGTGAAGTCATCCAATGCACCGGTCAAACCCGTACTGCCGACGCCGCTGGCCACGATAACATCGTTGGCCATGGAACCGCGAACCTGGCCGTAGCCCAGATACAGTTTGACGACGTCAAAATCATAGGCGCCAAACAGATTCCACATATTTGTCGTGCCCTTGACATCGTCAGCGTCTGAAAAGCGGACATCTGTGCGGAAACGGTCATAAGAAGCGCCAACAGAGATCGGGCCGTTATCGTAAGAGACACCAGCTGTGATCCAGTTGGAAGTATCGCGCTCGTCAAAATCATTAAAACCGTCACTGCCCGAAGTCTTGGTATTTTCTCCAGCATAACCGATGCCAACTTTGAAGCCGGAAAAATCAGGAGTTACATATTTGATGGAGTTGTCCATCCGGGCGTAAGTTGAGGCACCAAATGCACCTGAAAGCACACCAGCCTGCATGTAGCTGACACCGAAAGGATTCAGCGACGAGACTGTGTCTGCTGCAACGTTGGTTTGGCGACCCAGGGTCAGCGTACCCCAGTTGGCGCCGGTCAGGCCGACATAGGCATAACGACCAAACAGACGGTTACCCTGTGAGGATCTGCCGTTGCCCATATCAAAGCCGCTTTCCAATTGGAAAATCGCGCTGGTACCGTTGCCCAGGTCTTCAGCACCCTTCATTCCCCAGCGGTTACCGTTTCTGACGCCGTTGATCATACCAATGTCACGCGTTTTGGTCCAGGCATCGCCCTGCGTTACTTTGGTCTGTTGATAGCCAATACCGGCATCGACAATACCATACAGGGTTACGGAAGTTTCTGCGTGGGCTACGCCGGCAAAGCCGACGGCCAGTGCCGCAGCAAGCAAAGTCTTTTTCATGTATCAAATCTCCTCAGGGATGGTCATCATTCTTCGTACCCGAATGGTTCAGAAACGATTCAGATTTGAAGCAATATAAAGATTAGATACATTTATGTAAAGGAACCGACTCCCTCGGAAAATGGTCAGTCCGACGATTGATACACGGAGCAGCGACTGCCTTTTAATCACGATTACAGAATTTATATTGCGTATGGCAATAATCTAATTGCAATTGAATTACTCCGTGTTTTTACCGCAATTACATTTGCAATCATAGGGTTAAAGACACATTTTGCAATAAAGGTGGGTCCGGATGGTTTCGTTAACTCATATGCAAAGTTGGCACGATTCTTGCCCAGGCAATCATTTTCCGCTCTTAGGTCATGAGGGTTTTCCTCCATAGTGAATACGCTAAGCGTTTTTATTACATTTGTGACATATATGCGACATTTGTGTGCTGCCGCGCTAGCCGACTGTCGGCGTATAAGAATGCCAGGCCGTCAGGGATTGAATAGTGCTGCCGATGCGCAATAGTATAAGTTCGTCTCCCGCCTTGCCGGCCAGCTGTACGCTGACAGGCAGGTTGGTTTGGTCAAAACCGGCAGGTAGCGCCAAAGCGCAACCATTGACCCAGTTCACAAAACGGGTAAAGTAGCCCAGCGGCGTACCGGACTCGTCCACCTGCGCAAGCGGTATCGGGCCAAAAGGCGTGGTGGGCAGCAGCAAGGCATCTTTATCGGCCATCCAGTGCGCCCAAACGGCCTGCATCTTCCGATGAGCGCCCAGCAGATCCTGGTATTGCATATCCGATATACCTTTGCCGGCCATGAGACGATCACGTACAAAAGGCCCGAAATGCTGGCTCGGGTCCTGGATGTAGTCCTTATGCACGCGCCATCCTTCGGCCGCGATCAATTTTCCGCAATCGCTCATAGCCTCTTGAAAGTTGAAAGGAGGCGCTTCGCGTACGATTGTTGCGCCGGCCATTTCGACCATCCTGACCATATCGCGCAAGCCCAGACGTACCGCACGCTGCACTTGCATGCCATAGTCTTGCTCGGGCAGGACACACACCCGTATCCCCGCCAGCTCCTGAGCATTATCGTTGGCCAGGTACGTCATGCTTTGTACTGTCTGACCCGGCGCATACGTCAGCGCCTGCAGTAGCAAGGCAGCTTCATCTGCGGTCCTGGTCATGGGCCCCACGCTGTCCAGCGTCCGGGACAATGGATACACGCCGTCGGCATTGATCGCACCCACTGTCGTCTTCAAGCCGGTAATACCGTTGAGTGCGGCGGGAATTCGCACCGATCCGCCGGTATCGGTACCCAGTGCGCCCGGCACCAGGCCGGCGGCAACCGCAACGCCCGAACCACTTGAGGAGCCACCGGGCACGCGATGATGGTTCCTGTCCCAGGGATTGCGGGGCGTTCCCAGCAAAGCATTGGTTCCCCAGCCGCCAAACGCAAACTCTACCGTGTGTGTCTTGCCGATAATGACCGCGCCATGGGCTCGCAAGCGATGCACCGCATCGGCGGTTCGGGCACTGGTCCGGGTTTCCCACTGCCTGGAACCGCAAGCCGTTATCGTTCCCTCGATATCACATAAGTCTTTGATGCCCAGTGGTATGCCATCTAGCATACCCAGCGCCCTGCCCTGTTGCCGCCGCTCATCGGACTGGCGTGCCTGCTCCAGCGCCTGTTCCGGGAAAACGCGCGCAAAGGCATGCAATACGGGGTTCAACCTCTCTATCCGGTGCAAAAAGTAGTTCGTCAGCGACTCGGCAGTCACGCTGTTCATTGCCAGACTGCGGGCCAGTTCGGTGATCGAGGCGAAGGCATACTGTTCCATAATATGTCCTTTACACCACACCGGCTTCGTCAAGCATGCAATGGAGCAAGACATTGCATCCCGCTTCCACATGCTCCGGCAAGGCATCTTCGATTTCATTGTGACTGATGCCATCCTTGCAAGGGATGAAAATCATCGCTGCCGGGCATATTCGCGCCAGGTATACAGCATCATGACCTGCGCCGCTGACCAGCCTGGAATGTCGATAGCCCAATCGAGCGGCATTTTTTTCCACTGCAGCAACTTGCGCCGCGGCAAACGCCTGAGGAGGAAAATATACGACTTCTTCGGCGTGAATTTGTACCTGATACTTATTGGCCATGGCATCGCAATAGCGCTGAAAATCGGCAGACATCGCAGACAGATCGTCGTCGGTCAGCGCGCGCAAATCCACAGAGAACCGCACCCGTCCCGGGATGACATTGCGCGAATTGGGATACACATCAACCCAGCCAACCGTACCTCGCCCATCTTCTCCGTAGCGACGACCAATCTCGTTGACTTCGTTCATGATGCGCGTTGCGGGCAACAATGCATCCCTGCGCAGTTCCATGGGTGTCGTACCTGCGTGCGACTCTACCCCCTGCACCTGGACATCATACCAACGCTGACCCAGCGCGCCTGTTACCACACCAATGGTGTGCGAGCGCTGCTCCAGCACCGGTCCCTGCTCAATGTGAGCTTCGAAATAACTTTTCACCGGTGTCGCCCTGCACGGCACAGCGCCATCGTAACCAATGTCCGCGAGCGCGGCGGCGACACTGATACCCTTGGTATCGGTGCTTTGCAAAGCAGTCTGCGCAGAAAATGCCCCGACATAGACCCCCGATCCCATCATGACAGGTACAAAGCGCGAACCCTCTTCGTTGGTCCATACTACGACCTCAAGCGGCGCTCGTGTCCTGATCTGCAGATCATTCAGTGTTCGTAGTACCTCAAGTCCCGCCAATACGCCAAAATTGCCATCAAACTTGCCTCCGGTCGGCTGCGTATCGATATGGCTACCGGTCATGACTGGCGGCAAGTGCGGGTCCAGTCCCTCGCGGCGAGCAAAGATATTGCCCAGCTCATCCACACGGATGGTGCAGCCGATCTCCTTTGCCCACTGAATAAACAGATGACGACCTTCCTTGTCCAGCTCGGTCAACGCCAGACGATTTACCCCGCCTTTTTCTGTGCCGCCGATGCGAGCAAGCGTCATCAACGAAGCCCAAAGTCGCGCGCCATTGATGCGCCCGACACTGTTATGTTCATTCATATCCATTATTCGTTACCTGTTTAAAAAATCGTTGATACGGGATCGCTGTCAGGCAACTGCCAAATGGCACTGTACCTGATGACTTTGACTGATCTTGGTTGTCTGCGGGACGCTTGTTGTGCAACGCGCCAGCACATGCTCGCAACGCGCAGCAAATGGGCAGCCAGGGGGCAAATTGGCCAGATCGGGTGGCGAGCCACGTATCACATCCAGCGGCTTGCCTCGCTCCATGCCATGACGACGGCTCTTGAGCAACGCCAGCGTATAGGGATGGCGGGCATCTTGCAAAATTTCCCGAATGCTGCCCTCTTCGACGATTCGCCCGCCATACATGACGGCGACCCGGTCCGCCATTTCCGTTGCCGCGCCGATATCGTGCGTGACAAACACAATGGCCAGCCCTAATTGCTTTTGTAATTCGCGCATCAAAATCAGCACCTGTATCTGCACCGTCGCATCCAGGGCTGTTGTCGGCTCATCGGCCAGCAGCACTTCAGGCTGGGCAGATAGTGCCAGCGCGATCATCGCCCGCTGACGCATGCCACCGGACATCTCATGCGGGTATGCCGCCAGGCGCCTTTCCGGGCTCGGGATGCGTACCGCTTCCAGCGCCTCGATCGCACGGGCACGGGCTTGCTGGGTGCTGATCTGGTGATGCGTGCGAATGCACTCGATCATTTGCTGTCCCACTGTATAGACAGGGTCCAGGGCCAATAGCGGCTCCTGAAATACCATTGCTATTTTCTTGCCTCGCAGCGCGCGCAATTGCCGCCGGTCCATCTGCAGTACCTCCTGCCGATTGATCTGAATCGAGCCGCTTTGCCGGGTTTGTCTTTCGGGATGCAGGCGCATCAATGCCCGCAACGTCACGCTCTTACCCGACCCTGATTCGCCGATAAGCACCAGGGTCTCACCTTTGGCTACGTGAAAAGAGACGCCGTTGACCGCCCGTATCGTCTTGCCCGCGCGTTCGAAGGCAACCGTCAGGTCAGTCACTGAGATGGCGTTGTCGGCCTGCTCGCCGGTGGCCGGATGAGCGCTGTCGGGCTCGTGCATAGACGTAATCGCTTGTGTACTCATAGTGATCCTCTTAGATCGACATATCTGCAGATGCTTGCTGAGCCGTGCTCACGCTTTGGCCAATGCGGTCGTTAACGCGGATGCACGCCACCTGATGCCCAGGACGATGCGTCAGCAACAAGGGCATATTGGATTTACACTGCGGGATCATTTGACTGCATCTCGGATGAAACCGGCAACCGGAAGGCGGCTCTATGGGATTGGGCGGATCCCCGGCCAGGGGCGCCTTTTCAGTGCGCCGATCCGGATCTGTCGTGGGTACCGACGCCAGCAACGCCTGTGTATAAGGATGAGACGGCGTATTGAGCACCTGCCGGGTCGTGCCCAGCTCTACCACCTTGCCCAGATACATGACCAGGACCCGATCGCACAGGTACTCAATCACACTCAGATCGTGGCTAATAAAGACAAATGTCAGGTTGTATTTTTTCTTCAGATCCGATAGCAGATTCAGCACCTGAGCTTCGACGGATTTATCCAGCGCAGACACGGCCTCATCAAGGATAATCAAGCGTGGCTTCAGGGCAATTGCCCGCGCAATATTGACCCGCTGGCGTTGCCCGCCAGACAATTCATGGGGATACCGTCCGGCAAAGCGTTGCGGGTCCAGACCCACATTTTCCAGTAGCTGTAGCGCCTCACGCTCCGCCTGCCCAGGGGACATGCCATGTACGATCGGAGCAAACGCAATGGTATCCAAAATAGTCATGCGCGGATTCAGGGAGGAATAACTATCCTGGAAAACCATCTGCACCTGGCGCCGGAATGATTTCATCGGCAACTGCGCGCTGCCGACAGTCTGCCCGTCGAAAATCAATTCCCCTCGGTCCTGCTGCAACAGCTGCATCAGCAGCCTGGCCGTTGTCGATTTTCCGCAACCGGACTCCCCGACAATACCCAGGGTCTCGTTTTTCATAACATCGAAACTGATGTCGTCTACAGCCTGCACTGCAGTGGCGGCACGACTGAAAAACGGCGCTTTCAAGGGGAAGTGCTTCAGCAGGTTTTTCACAATAAGCAGGGGCTGGGCCGGTCCGCCAATATCCTCGGTCTGCGTCAATGTTGTTGTCACAATATTACTCCTTGATATCCATCGCCTGGCGCAGCCCGTCTGAAAAGACGTTGAAGGAAATCGATGTGATGAAAATCATCAGGCCCGGCAATGCTGCGATCACCGGCTGGGTGTAAATGGCCGTGCGCAGGGTATTGAGCATGAGCCCCCATTCGGGCTCCGGCGGCTTGACACCCAGGCCCAGAAAGGACAGTCCCGATGCCAGGATCATGGAGACAGAAATCAGACTGGTGGAAAAAACGAAAATGGGCCCCAGCACATTATTGAGCACCTGGCTGAACACGATCCTGACCGGCGATGCACCCGATGTTCTGGCGGCATCCACAAATTCCTGAGTGCGCATTTGGGTAGTCACGCTTTCGGCTACGCGAATGATTTGCGGAATGAACACCACGGTCAGCGACAACAGGGCGTTGCCAGTGCCGGCGCCCAGCGTACCCGAGAGCGCGATCGCCAGCAATACTGAAGGAAAGGCGTACAGTACATCGGTCAGGCGCATGATTACCGCGTTGATACGCCCACCGGCGTAACCGGCAATAACGCCTATCGTTCCTCCGATTGCAAACGCAATAATCACAGGTGTAATTCCCATGAACAGCGACAGCCGGGCGCCCAGGATCAGACGCGACAGCATATCGCGCCCCAGCTCATCGGTGCCCAGCAGGTAGTTTTCCGTGCCGATCGGCTTGAGCCGGTGAATAATCGAAGACTTATAAGGATCTGCCGGCATGATCCACGGTGCCAGGATCGCCATCAGCAACAGGAGCAGCAACAGACAGGCAGCGAACATCGCAACCTTGTTGCGGCGTAGATTGAGCATGACCCCGCTCCAGTACCCCGTCGAGCGGTGCGCCTGCACAAGCAACAAATCTGCGTTCCGGTTAAGCGAATAATCGGTCATTAGGTTACCTTTGAATACGGGGATCAAGCCAGGTCTGAACAGTGTCGACCAGCAGATTGAGCAGCACGAAAAAAATCGCCATGATCAGGATCGTGCCTTGCAGCAGGGGAAAATCTCGCTGAAACACGGCTGAATTGAGCAGAAATCCGGCTCCGGGCCATGAGAAAACAGTTTCGATCAGGATCGAGCCGCCCAGCAGATAGCCCAGTTGCAGCCCCATCACGGAAAGCGCCGTTGGTGCCACGTTCTTGACCAGATGCATGAACATCCGGCCGCGGCCCAGACCTCGCGCCTGCAGCCCGACCATGAACTCTCGCGACAGAATGTCGCTGACAAGGGCACGAATGGTACGGGCCACAATGCCCATGGGAATCACTGACATCGTGATTGCGGGCAGGATCATATATTGCACGTGATCCCAGTCCCAGCGCCATCCGGTGCCGTCGCCCGCAGCGGAGCCGGTCGCGGGGAACCAGTTCAGGTACACCGAAAACACAATGACCAGCACCATGCCCAGCCAATAATGCGGAATACTGACGCCGAATATAGAACTTAAAGACGCCAGCCGATCCCATATGGAATTTCTGGCATAGCCGGAAATCATGCCAAATACCACCCCCAGCGAAAAACCGATCAGCACGGCGATCACCGCCAATCGCAGGGAATTGCCCACCGCCGCGATAACCTCTGCGGCCACGGGGCGACTGGTCGCAATGGACATGCCAAGGTCGCCATGCAATGCCCGCCACAGCCAGTTCCAGAACTGAATCAAGAATGGCTGATCAAACCCGTAGATGCTCATCATCTGGCTGCGCAAGGCTTCAGAGGCGTCGGGAGGCATGACGGAAATCAGTGGATCGCCGGGAGCGATATGGATCAGGGAAAAGCACAGGAATGCCACTCCCAGCAATACTGGCAACGAATACACGAGCCGTCTCAGAAAATACATCATGATAATCTGGCTTCAAAAAGAGAGAATATGGGTGGGGCCGACCACTGCCGTGGTCGGTCAAATCACTCCTTAGACATGGTCGCGATATCAATGAACCAGCTTTGTGGCTGGACCACACCTTTTACCTTGTTGGAAATTGCTCTGGGGCCGACGTCGTGCGCCACGTAAAGAAACACGGCTTCGTCCACCATCCGGGTATGCAGCTTGGCCAGTGCAACATCGCGCTGTGCAGGATCAAAACTGGTGCGCGCCTGCCGAATATAGTCGTCGAACGTGTCGTCAATTACATAGCCCCAGTTATTTGATACGGGCGGCAACGCTTTGCTGCTGACAAATCGCACCATGGCAAAGAACGGATCCATGGTTGCCGCACTAACATTGGTCGCCTGTGCCCCATGTGCGCTGGCGTCCTTGGCGCCCAGGCGCCAGCTGTTGAACAGGGTATTCCATTCAACAACATCGAACTGAACATCGAAAAAACACTCTTTCAAATTCTGCTGTATATACTCATTCATCGGCAGCGGTTGCATCTGGCCTGAACCTGACGCGGAAATCTGCACTTTGACCTTGACCGGCTTGCTCTCTGAGAAACCGGCCTCTTGCATCAGCTTGCGCGAAGCCTCCGGGTCATATTTGATATCGAATGCCGGCGTGCCCCACCAGGGACTGGATTTGGCCACAACGCCCTGCGCCGGCGCCATCAGGCCGCCCAGCATGCCTTTCATGCCCTCTCGATCCACGCAAAGATTGGCTGCCTGCCGCACCCGCTTATCAGCCCAGGGCGAGCCCTCGGCCAGGGAAAACTGCCACGGCCAAATATGCGGTTGTACATTTGTATAGATCGTATTGCCACGTGCCTTGATAGGCTCGAGCGCATCGGGTGCCGGCGCCTCAATCCAGTCCACCTGTCCCGACATGAGCGCAGCGGTCCTGGCGCTGGCTTCCGGCATGGGAATCAGCACAACCTTGTCCAGCTTGGGTACTCTCGCAGGATTCCAGTAGTGATCATTTTTGACCATTTCAAGCCTGGATCGCGGCACCAGTCGGGACAGCTTGAACGGGCCGGTACCAGATGCTTCACTTGCGAATGCATTCCAGGCCTGTTTTGATCGCTCGAGCGGATCCTTCACCGACTCCGGTACGGCCTCGAATTTCTTTTGCCATTGCACTGGCGAAGCCATGAACAGGTTGGTCAGGTTATAGGGCAGGAATGCGTCGGGTTCCGTCGTTGTTATTTCAACCGTCATAGCATCAATTGCTTTGACCGCCTTGAGCGTGGGCATTCTTGACACCGTAGCGCCGACTTGTGCCGGATCATATTGGGCAGCAGACTTGTCCAGTACTTTGCCCACATTCCAGACTACCGCCTCGGCATTAAACGGTGATCCGTCATGAAACTTGACATCTGGACGCAGCTTGAAAATCCATTTAGTCTTGTCTGTCTCGTCGACGGTCCAGCTTGTAGCCAGCCCCGGCGTCAGGGGCGTTGCGCCTTTATCGGATGACAGATCCCACCCGACGAGTGCATCGTACATGGGAATGCCGGTAAACCGATTGCCCTCGAATCCCTGATCAGGCTGGCCCGAAGTCCGGGGAATATCGGCAGCGGTCATGGCAATGCTCAGCACCGATTCTGCGCTGGCAGCCATAGGCATGGCCCAGGCACTACAAAATACAGCCAGTGTCATGGCCGTGGATAACGTGTTCTTGGAGAAAGATGGGATCATGACGTGTCCTTGAAAGTTGCCAAAGCTCTCAAGCAAAAGACGTGCCAACATCAGATTCGTACAGTATGCACTGTATGGTGCGCTTGTCGCGGCTTACAGGATGAGGTTGCCGCACCAAAACAAGGCAGGCCTGTCCGTTGGCAGGCGCGCAAATTTGAAAACGCGCCTGGAAGCGGCGGCCACGGTTCCGATTGAACAAGGTAATGCGCTTGCTCCTGGCAGGCACATTGCGCATGAGGCAAACTTCAATTCACTCCTTGTCCGACTATCACACCCTTTACAAGAAGTTTGCTTTATCTCCTGGCGTTACCCGAGCCAAAAGCGTAATACTTACTACCGCTTGCCGACTCACTCAGCCTCTCCCAACATTGGGAAATCTCCCCCTTGCAACAGCCGGCGACTGTAGGTGCGGCCTTCTGCGGCCAGGGCCAGCAAATTGCGATCCTGTTCCCGGCTATCCAGAAACAGCAGTGCAATGTGTTGGGAATAGGTATGATCAGGACTCAGTGGAATCAATTTGATACGCGGCGTAAAGGATGCAATTCGCCCCGGTAGCAAACTGATTCCCATGCCGTTGCTCACCAGGTTGATCAGCGAAAAGATATCGCCCACATGCATCCCTATCACAGGTGAAATACCTGCATGCTCCATCATCCGGTTAAAACTGAATGATGTGATGAACCCGTCGGCCAGGGTCACAAAATTCTCGTGGGCCAGCTCATGTAAATCGACCTGAGTACGGCTCGCATAGGGCGAATCCAGTGGCACGGCCAAAAACATTTCGTCGGAAAATAATGGCACCGTCATCAGGCGCTTGCTGGCGATACCGTCATGTACCCCGATGACAATGGCATCGAGTCTGCCGTCCTGCAGCTTTTGCAGCAGTTCGTCATTGGAGCCCAGCGTCAGCTCAATATTGAGTCCGTCCTTGCGCAACTTGGTTCCGACAATCAAGTGCGGAATGCAATGCAGCGTGAGGGAATAGATGGCTCCCAGCCTGAGCCGGGACGCATTGATTCCCGCCATGTCCCGCACCGCACGGATGCCCTCTTCGCACTCGGCCACTGCCCTGCGGGCCGATTCGGCGAGTCGTCGCGCCGTATCCTGCGGGACCAGGTTCCTTCCTTCCAGCTTAAACAGGGGACAGCCAATGGCCTGTTCGAGCGAATGCAGGGCGCGGTGGACGCTGACAACGCTCTGGCCCAGGTCCTCTGCGACCCGGGCAAGACTGTTGCGCTCCATGAATGCCAGAAAGACTTCCAGTTTTTTCAGGGTAATGGATTCATCAATGGCCATGGGTTTAACTCACAGGATCTTTCATGATGGCTAGGGTAAACGATAGGTCAGGCCAAACAACCTGGCCATTGACTATAGAAAAGCGCTCCGGGACAGCAAAATATTTAACCTCAGGTTAAACGATTGTACATGCAGGTTGATTGAAAAGCCTGCCGCCCCTGTCTATTGTCTGTCTTACCAAAAGGAGTCATTGCAGCGCTCGCACGCCCTCTATGCGGACCGATTCCTTTTGCGCACCAACAATGCTAACGATGCACCATAAAAAACATCCGGAGACAAAACCATGATTATTTACGGTACAGCCATACTGGCTGCATGTCATTTATTAGGAGTTTACATCGGCGACCTGCTGGGCATGCTGATCGGGGTCAAGGCCAACGTGGGCGGCGTCGGCATCTCCATGATGCTGCTAATTGCATCCCGCACCTATCTTCACAAGAAAGGACTCATGCCCGCCACCACACTGGCTGGCGTGGGGTTCTGGTCAGCCATGTATATTCCGATCGTCATTGCCATGGCCTCACAACAAAATGTCGTAGCCGCACTCAAGGGCGGTCCGGTCGCCGTACTGGGCGCCATCCTGACGGTGGTGCTTACTGTATGCGTTATCGCGGCGATCAACCGCCGCGGCCCTGAGGATGCCGGCGCTGCCTGGCAAGCCAGCCTCGCTGCAGATCGGGCCTGAAGGGAGACATGACTATGGATATGTTGAAACAGGCAATTATGCAGAACAACCTGATCGCCGCCTTTGCTTTCGTCGGGCTGATCATATGGATATCAGGTCATCTGTCAAGGCGACTGACCAACGGGCGCGTACATGGTTCAGCCATTGCAATTGTGATCGGTTTGATTCTTGCCTACTGGGGCGGCGTGGAAACGGGCGGCACCAAAGGACTGGCTGACATCAAACTGTTTGCCGGGATAGGGCTGATGGGCGGCGCCATGCTGCGTGATTTTGCCATCGTCGCGACGGCATTTGACGTACAGGTAGAGGAAGTCAAAAAGGCAGGACTCATTGGTATGGTTTCCCTGATGCTGGGTATTGTGCTCCCGTTCGTTGTGGGCGCCAGTGTTGCCTATGCATTCGGGTACCGGGACCCGGTATCCATGGCAACCATCGGTGCCGGTGCCATGACTTACATTGTGGGTCCGGTTACCGGTGCGGCAATCGGCGCCAGTTCAGACGTCATTGCCCTGTCCATCGGCGTCGGCCTGATCAAGGCAATTCTTGTCATGGTCTTTACCCCTGCCACCGCTCGCTTCATGCGTCTGGATAATCCGCGTTCGGCAATGGTCTTTGGCGGCATGGCAGGCACGACTAGCGGCGTTGCCGCAGGTCTGGCGGCCACAGATCCGCGTCTGGTCCCTTATGGCGCACTGACGGCAACCTTTTATACCGGCCTGGGCTGCCTGATGGGGCCCTCTGTTCTGTTTCTCGGGACAAGAGCGTTATTCGGTTAATTTAAGCAACAGGAATATCCTATGAATCACACTGGCACCTCCAAAGTCTGGGATACACGAAAACGCGGACGACAGCAACGCCTGGAGCGCGCAGCCAATCTGGGACTGGCCCCTCATATCACGCAAGAGCAAATCACCCAACTGCTGCAGACGGTTATTGAACCAGGCGATCGCGTGTGCCTGGAAGGCAATAACCAGAAGCAGGCCGATTTTCTTGCCGACTCGCTGGCCACTTGCGATCCGCAACAATTGCATCATCTGCACATGGTTCAGTCCGTACTCGCGCTGCCCAGTCATTTGGATTTGTTCGAAAAGGGCATTGCCAGCCGACTGGATTTTTCATTCTCAGGCCCGCAAGGGGCTCGCCTGGCGCGACTGGTGCAGGACAAACAGATCGAGATCGGCGCCATCCATACTTATCTGGAACTGTTCGGTCGCTACTTCACCGATCTGACTCCCAATGTCTGCCTGATTGCGGCGCAGGCGGCAGACGCGGAAGGCAACCTGTATACCGGTCCGAATACCGAAGATACACCAGCTATTGTAGAGGCCACGGCGTTTCGCAGCGGGATCGTGATCGCGCAGGTCAATGAACGGGTGGATACTCTGCCACGGGTCGATATTCCGGCGGACTGGGTCGACTTTACCGTAGTCGCACCGCGTCCCAACTATATTGAACCCTTGTTCACCCGCGATCCGGCTCAGATTACAGAAGTGCAGATCCTGATGGCCATGATGGCCATCAAAGGCATTTACGCCGAGTATGGCGTACAGCGGCTCAATCATGGAATCGGCTTTGATACCGCCGCAATTGAATTGCTGCTACCCACGTATGCTACCGACCTTGGCCTGAAAGGAAAAATATGCACCCACTGGGCCCTGAACCCCCACCCTACCCTTATTCCCGCCATTGAATCCGGTTGTGTGCAATCCATCCACAGCTTCGGCTCGGAAGTTGGCATGGAAAACTACATTGCCGCTCGCCCTGATGTGTTTTTCACCGGCAGGGACGGCAGCATGCGCTCGAATCGCGCTTTCAGCCAGACGGCCGGCCTGTATGCCTGCGACATGTTCATCGGTTCAACATTGCAAATCGATCTGGCCGGCAATAGTTCAACCGCAACAACCGGACGCATTACGGGCTTTGGCGGCGCACCCAATATGGGCTCAGATCCGCATGGCCGGCGCCATGCCTCTGCCGCCTGGCTCAAGGCGGGCAGAGAAGCAGCCGGACCCGACGCCATACGCGGGCGCAAGCTGGTTGTGCAGACGGTAGAAACGTTTCGCGAACATATGACCCCGGTATTTGTAGAAGAGCTGGATGCCTGGCAGTTGAAAGCGACCATGGATGCCGAGTTGCCTCCCATCATGATTTACGGCGACGACGTGACGCATATCGTGACCGAAGAAGGCATTGCCAATCTGCTTTTATGTCGCAGCGCCGAGGAACGCGCCCAGGCCATTCGCGGCGTCGCCGGCTTCACTCCTGTTGGCATGGCACGCGATAGGCGCATGGTGGAAAATCTGCGCGATCGTGGCGTGGTGCGCCGTCCCGAAGATTTGGGCATTGATCCACGTATGGCAACCCGGGATCTGCTGGCGGCCCGCTCGGTCAAAGATCTTGTCAGATGGTCTGGCGATCTTTACGCCCCCCCTTCCCGATTCCGCAATTGGTGATCTCCATGGAAAAACTTGAATATCATTTTTCAACACCCACTATCAAACCCGTAAATGGCGCAGTGCTTTGCGGCGTGGTTGGCTCGGGCAACCTTGAAGTGCTGGTCCGGCCCGCAGATACTACCGCGTCCTGCACAATAGAGATCAAGACGTCTGCCCGCGGATTCGGGGATATCTGGCGGGCCGTTCTGGCAGAGTTCGTCTCTCATCATGCCATGGGTGGCACGCACATCGCCATTAACGATATGGGCGCAACACCTGCCGTGGTCACGCTCAGGCTGGGCCAGGCAATCAGTCAATATGCAGGAGGCTTGCGATGACCACGGAAAATAGCTTAGCGCGCTCGTTACGCCATAGTTACTTCGAAGCGACCGCCCGACAACGTCTTTCCTGGATACTGGATGAAGGCAGTTTCCGGGAACTGATGCCGCCGACAGAGAGCTCGCCAAGCACGCATCTGGCGGCGCTGGATATTCCCGGCGCCTTCGATGACGGGGTGGTCATTGGCGAAGGCGTCCTGGATGAAAAACCGGTATTCATTATCTCTCAGGAAGGCCAGTTCATGGGCGGGTCTGTCGGTGAGATCCATGGGGCCAAAATTGTCGGCCTTTTACGCCGCGCCATGCGCGATAAACCCGCTGCGGTCCTGTTTCTGGTCGACTCGGGTGGCGTCCGGTTACATGAAGCCAATGCCGGATTGATCGCCATTTCCGAAATCATGCGCGCCATACTGGACACGCGTGCCGCCGGCATACCGGTAGTGGCGCTGGTGGGAGGCAGTTGCGGCGCGTTCGGCGGCATGGGCATTGTGACCTGCCTTTGTTCCGCAATCGTCATGTCCGAAGAAGGCCGTCTTGCTCTGTCCGGACCCGAAGTGATCGAAACCGTAGCCGGTGTCGAGGAGTTCGACTCCCGTGATCGGGCGCTGGTCTGGCGCGTAACTGGCGGCAAGCACCGTTATCTGATGAACGATTGCGCGGCCCTGGTCGAAGACGATCCGTTTGCATTTCGGGATGCTGCCAGGCAGCTGCTTGCAGATAATCAATTTGCACCACCTGATCTGGCTACGCAGAAACAGAACCAGTCGCAGCTACTTGCTCGAATGGACAATTTCAAAGGTATGCGCGATGGGCTGCAAGTGTGGCAGGCCCTGGGCATCCAGGCGCCCGCCGACATTCCCATGATGAACTGTGCGGACCTGACCGAACTGCACAAGGAGCTTTACAAATGAACCTGACGACCATTCTGGACACCCTGTTTCCGGCAGGACATCAAGTTCGCATCGCCGGTCATCGATTGGCCGGAACCGCAAGCACTGCTGCTGGCGACGTTGCCGTACTGGGAACGACGGATGCTGCCGCCATCGACCACGAGATTGCACTGTACCTGGCCCAGCAGATATTGACTACGATACAGACGCATCCGCGCCGGCCGCTGGTATTTCTGGTCGACACCCAGGGTCAGGCGCTGTCGCGTGCCCAGGAGCTGCTTTGTCTCAATGGAAGCCTGGCGCATCTGGCGGCCTGCGTCGACCTGGCCCGACGCCTTGGCCATGTCAGCCTGAGCCTGGTTACCGGAGAGGCGGTCAGCGGCGGCTATTTGTCTTTCGGGCTCATGGCCGATCGCGCCTACGCGCTGGCCAGTTCGCAAGTTCGGGTCATGGATTTGAAAGCCATGGCGCGCGTCACCAAGATAGATCATGCAAAACTGGTGGAACTGTCAGCCAGTGCCCCCACCTTTGCACCGGGTGCGGAAAATTACCAGCGCATGGGTGCAATCGAGGATATATGGCCGGCACCCTCGGCCTCACTGCTCGAAGCTGCGCTTGCCGGATTATTAAAAGGCCAAGCCGGTCCTGACCTTCGCATGCAGACAGGCCAGGACAGAACCGGACGGGTACAGGCGGCCAGCATTGTCGATCAGATCCTGGCAGCCTAGGAACTAAATCATGCGTCGCCATGACCTTGCCTATCTGTACCCGGCCGCAGATTACCGGTTGCTTAGCGCACCGCAGTGCCCGGCCGCTCACGAGGCCCTGCAGTGCTGGCTGCATGCGCAGCAGCCACTGGTGGTGGCCCGGCAACCTGCGGCGGCCAGTGCCCAGATTCTGCTGGGCCTGACATTGCCTCCGGGTGCAGAGCCAAGACGCATAAGCGTGTCGGTCAATGCCGATGCAATCCGGGTAATCGCGTCGCCGCTTACGCTCGCCCATTGCGTAAATACATGCACTGCTGCCGTCGCGACACCATTGAAACGCCTGCTGCGGCACTGTGAATCATACGATATCGCGATCAGTGTGTACGGATCGCTTGCATGGGAAATGCTAAGCGGGACCACATATCGACATAGTGGGTCTGACATTGATCTTATCTGTGATATTGCCCGTGTGCCTCAGCTTGTTGCCTGCATTGAAGCCCTGCAACAGGCTCAGCAATCACTGCCCTGCGCGCTGGACGGCGAAATACGCTTTGGCGGTGGCCCGGCCGTCAACTGGAAGGAACTTGCCCAGGCCTTGTCTCAACACACGCAACCGACGCAACTGGCCACGAAGGTTATCGTCAAGGAAAATACCGGCGTGACATTGCTGAGTCTGACTCAATTGCTAGCGCGTTTAAAGGAACACGACCATGTTTGCTGAATCCATCAAGCCAGAGCACTTCGTTGATCATGGGTCCCGTGCAAAGCTCACACCGGAAAAAATCGGTCGGCTGGCAATCGGCGCACTGTACCGGGAGGTCGCACTTGCGCCTAAACCGGGCCTGGTCAACCCGATGGACAGCGGCAGCCATGCTGACATGGATTTCAGTACCTTTGTGCGAAGTCTCCAGGCGCTGCGAGGCTATTTCCCGGCGATATCCCGCCTGGGCATGCAAACACCCACTTATTCACAGTTGCAATGTTGCGGCGTGGATGCAGAGCAACGCATGCTGCAGGCCACCGGTGGTATTAACACTCACCGTGGGGCTATTTTCAATTTGGGGCTACTGTGTGCCGCCGCTGGTGTTGACATTGCTCTTGCCGGTTCGTGCTCGGCCGAATCAGTCAGCCGGCGCGTTGCCGATCTGTGGGGACCTGCCATTGTAGCCACGGCAAAAACCGGCAACGATAGTCACGGTGCTGTCGTTCGACGTCGTTACGGCAGTGGGGGTGCGCGGGCCGAGGCTGCCGCGGGCTTTCCCTCTGCCATCGGCATCGGCTTGCCGGCCTATCGTGCAGCGCTGGCGCAAACACATTGCCCGCAACAGGCGGCAGTCCAGTGTTTCTTTACACTGATGGCCGAACTTGAAGACACCAATCTGCTGTGGCGAGGCGGTCGCCAAGGCCTGGATTTCGCCCGCGAAGCCGCAACAACATTCCTTGCCCGGGGTGGCGTGTACGACCAGGACTGGCAAAATCAGGCCCAGGCCTTGCATGCCAAGTTTGTCGCTCGTCGGCTCAGTCCTGGCGGATCTGCCGACCTGTTAGGAGTCGTCCTGTTTCTGGAGTCCCTCTGATATGCGCCTTGCCATCGTGTTCAGCGGCCAGGGACAACAATCTCCTGAGCATTTGCAGGCATTGAAAGCGATGGTGTCGCCAGAGACGCAGGTACAATTGTCGCAACAGGTGCCTGATATCTGGCATAACGCTGCAGTCCATTGCGAGACACTTGGACAAAACAGGATTGCCCAGCCGTTTATCTTTGCATTTCAACTGCAATGGTGGCACGAACTGCAACCGTTGCTGCCGCGACCGATTTGTGCAGTGGGATATTCCCTGGGGGAGCTGGCCGCTTGCAGCGCAGCTGGCGCCATCGACATGCAGCAAGGAATAACGCTGGCAGCACAACGGGCTGCCTGCATGGACGACTGCATACAGACACCGGCCGGCCTGATGGCCATCATGGGCTTGCCCCTTAAAAATATCGAAAAAATTACCACCAGCAGCAATACGCATCTGGCCATCATCAATCCAGAGCACCACTATGTTATTGGCGGTTTCGAGCAAGACTTGCAGCAAGCCGGGCAATTGGCCCACGAGCAAGGCGCCATGCGCGTTGTCAGGCTGTCTGTTCAGACACCTTCGCATACCGCGCTGCTGCAGTCCGCGACACCGGCATTCGCTCGCCACCTTGCGCCCTATCGCAATAAAACGCCCCTGACATTCAAAGTGCTGAGCGCCATGAACGGGCGCACAGCGATGCGCGTGGAACCGGCGCTGGATGCGCTGGCCGACCAGATAAGCCACGCCATGGATTGGGTAGCCTGCCTGCAGGCCGTTCGTGAACTGCAACCGGATGCCGTGCTTGAAATCGGACCCGGTCGCGCCATGGCGCGGATGTGGAATGCCATCTATCCAGATATACCAGCCAGATCAGTCGATGACTTTCGCACCCCGGTCGGCATACAAAAGTGGCTTGAAAATGTCCAGGCGCGCCGTTAATACCGATTAATGAAAAACGCCTTAATTCCTCTTAGACGGTATTTTGAGACGCTCAACGATGCAGAACGCCTCAAAACAAGCCGAAGACCGCACTGCCCGTCCTTATGGAGACATTGCAAGAGCCAGTAAGGCGCGCAGCACATCTACCCGCCAATAACGAAACCAGGCTATTGCCCTGCCATACCGGATCGGCGTGCGCGGGATTTTCGTACAAGCAGCTCAAGCAACAGCAAGACAACGGTGACGGCAATCAGAAAGGTACTGATGGCCGCAATAACCGGCTCCATATTCATCAACAGACTGTTCCAGATCCGGACCGGCATTGTTTCGCTTTCCAGACCTGACAGGAAAAGCGATACGATAAGTTCGTCAAATGAAGTCAGGAAGCTGAAAAAAAGAGATGACAGGATGCCCGGGATGGCCAACGGGATCACGATGTGCATAAACGTATAGCGTTTGCTGGCGCCAAATACTTCTGCGGCACGTTCAATCGATATATCGATATTTTGCAGGGAACTGATCAATATGAGCAGTACCACGGGAATAGCAAGCATGGCATGACAAATGGCAATCCATAACTTGGAGCCGACCAGTTCCAGTGGTACTGATGCAAAATACAAGGCGACTGCCGTAATGATGGTCGGGATAATAAGAGGCAGCAGGCAAAAGGAGATCAATAATTTCTTATTGCCATAATCGCCTCGCACCAGAGAATAAGCGCCCAGAAAACCCAAGGTGGTGGCAATCAGGCTGGCCAGGATCGCAATAATGAAACTGGACAGCAGCGAACTCATCCATTCAGAACTGGAAAAGAACTCACCGTACCAGCTAAGGGAAAACGCCTGTGGTGGAAAGGTCATATAGCTGCTCTGACCAAAGGACATGATGACAACGATCAGGATCGGTGCAATCAATATCATGCAAAGCAGGAACGAAATAAAGTTAACAATTCTGATAGGGTTACGCATCATGATTTCCTATTTGCCCAGCAGTCTGTCAAGGTCCGTATACCTGCAATAGAGCGCGTAAACGAGCAGCGTAATGACCAGCAGAAACAGTGACAAGGCGGAAGCCAGCGGCCAATTGACCGAGACCTCGATATTGCGCTGGATGAGCATGGCCAGCATGGTGTCATTGGGGCCACCCATAAGTGCAGGCGTTACAAAGAAGCCGATGGCCAGGATGTAAACGATGAGAAAACCGGAAATGATGCCCGGCATGCTTAGCGGAAAAAATATGCGACGAAAGATGTAGAAATTGGAGGCCCCCATGCCGCGCCCGGCATGCAACAACCACAGGTCGATACCTTTCATTGCCGAAAATAGCGTCAGCACAAAATAAGGCAGTAAAACATAGGTCATGCCGATGGTCACGCCGGTCATGTTGTACATCAGGCCCAGCGGCTTGTTTATCAATCCGGTGTGTATCAGAAAGGAATTGATCACCCCATTGGTTCCCAGGATGATCATCCACGAGTACGTGCGCACGATGATAGAGGTGAAGTAAGGCACGATGACGCAGATAATGATCAGCGTAAATTTGAACGATCCTGCGCGGGTCATAGTATAGGCTATCGGATATGCACATACCAGAGAGAGCAATGTCACGACCAGCGATAGCCAAACGGTTTTCCAGGCAACCGCCAGAAAAAGTTTGGAAGTGAATGTCTGGTACAGCATGACCAGAAAATTGCCCTGGTAATCGAGCGCAGATTTGATAAAGAACCAGCCAATGGGCAGGACAAAGAAAATCAATAGGAATGCCAGCACCGGATACAACAGCATCTTGTTATTGAACGCCAGCTTGTTATCGGACGCACTGTGGCGGCCAGGCAAGACGGATACGTTATTCATGACGGATAATCCTTATATCGTCCCGGTTGCGCCAGCCCAGGCGGACCGCATGACCAATGTCAAAGACCTGCATGTCCGCAGCATTGGTCATATCGGCATAAACCTTGATCTGATCATTGATCTTTATCTGATACCTGACAATATGCCCCAGGAACGAGACATGGACCACTTCTCCGGACAGGCCTGGCTTCTCACCTGGTCCTTTGCCTGTGCCATCTGCCAGGGTCACACGTTCGGGGCGAATGAACAGACAATCGCCGCTTTGCATATTCATCTGTTGGCGACTCAGTTCATCCATATCCTCGAAAGCCAGCAGATTGGCTTCTCCCAGAAACCCTGCTGCAAATACGTTACAAGGAGACTCGTACACTTGCCTGGGTTCGCCCAACTGTTCGATCCGCCCGTTGTTCATGATCGCGATGCGATCCGACATATTCATGGCTTCTTCCTGATCATGCGTGACAAATACAACTGTCATATTCAGCCGGTTTTGCAGTTCCTTGATTTCCATCTGCATTTGATAACGCAGATTTTTGTCGAGCGCCCCCAGTGGCTCATCCATCAACACCACCTCCGGGTGAAACACAATGGCACGCGCCAGCGCCACCCGTTGCTGCTGCCCGCCGGACAGCGCTTTTGGCAACCGTTGTTCAAAACCGGACAGCCGCACCATCTCGATCGCCCATCTGGCGCGCTCGACACACTCTTTTGCAGCAATCTTGCGCACCTTGAGCGGAAACATGACGTTGTCCAACACACTCATATGGGGAAATAGCGCGTAATTCTGAAAGACCATCCCAAGATTGCGCTGTTGCGGACTCAGTGTGCTGATATCCCGACCGTCGAGCAATATCTGGCCTGAGTCGGGCAGCACAAAGCCAGCGAGCATCATCAGGGTGGTCGTCTTGCCGGAACCACTAGGGCCCAACAGTGAAAAAAACTCTCCGGGAGCGACCTCCAGGCTGATATCGTTGACCACACGCTGCGCGCCAAAAGCTTTGCTGATTTGGCGAAACTGGATATGTCCTTTCTGGTTCATGTATTTAGCACCCAATTTGCCCACTCCTTGCCGACATCGGCACGATTCTTTGCCCACCAGGCCGCATCAATCAGAAATCCGTGTTCGCGCGTACGATCTCCACCCGGAATTTTCTCCCGGGTTGCAGCAGTCAACGCCTCATAACCTGCTTTGGTCACGGGACCACTATTCCACAGTGCGCTGAATTGACTCTGGATTTCAGGGCGCAGGCAATAGTCAATCAACTGCTGGGCTTGCTCCTGATTTTTTGACTTCTTCAAAATAGCGTACGCCTGCACGCGTACACCATGCTGGTTCCAATTGATGGCCAGCGGTGCCTTGTTTTCGATGCCCTTGAGAATACGCGTACTCCAAACCGGACTGACATCGGCATCCCCCGTGCTGAGCAATTGAACCGAGAGTGCGCCGGATGTCCAGAACTTGGCCACGCCCGGCTTGATTCGACTTAATGCCTTGAAGGCGCGTGGTATATCCAGCGGATAGAGTTTGTCCATTGGAACCCCGTCGGCGAGCAAGGCAAATTCCAGATTGGGGCCGCCGGTATCTATATCGGCCAGGGCGCGAGCGCCAGGAATGCGCTTGTAATCCCAAAAATCGGTCCACGTCCTGGGAACCGAGGCCTGGTTAAATTTCCCGGTGTTGTATCCCATGACATCGCCATAGACGAAGTTGCCTACATAGTTGGAATGACGGTATTCGGGCAAAATATCGTCCGGGTCGGTGAATTTGAAGCGCTTGTAATCGAGCACGGCCAGTTCATTTTCCCATTGCAGCAGCACGCTATCGTCATTATCGATAATGTCGATCTCAATATTGCCGGAGCGGATCATGGCTTCGAGCTTGCCGGTAGTGGTGGCTACCGGAATAACCCGAATACCCGTCTCCTTGGTAAAGGGCTCATAAATCAACTTCTTGCGAATATCGTCATAAGCGCCACCGGGCGAACGAATGACCACGCGGTCTTGCGCTGCCTGCACATTCTTTATCCAGACCGCTGGCGCGACCACCGTAGCGCCGGCCATTTTCAATACAGTGCGACGGCTGAATGCATGATGGCTTTTGTCGTCTTTGTTTTTCATGTTTGTCTCCCAAAAAGAGCTGCTAAAAACGATCAAGCCCATATGGCGTGATATCCACGTCATTGGGTGTGTTGGTTATCAGATTGGCCAGAATCTGGGCCGATTTGGGCGCCCCGGTGATACCGGTATGGCCGTGGCCGAACCCCAGGTACAGTTCCGGCAACTTATCGACCGTCCCCAGGATGGGCAAACTGTCCGGCGTGGACGGACGAAAACCAAGCCAGAAGTCCTTCTTTTTCTCCAGATCAAGATCCGGAAAAAGCATTTTTGCCTGCTGCAGAAGCACTTTTTCCCTGGCCATATCCGGTGGTGCGTCCAGCCCGGCAATTTCCACAAATCCCGCAACACGCAAATTGTCGACCATGGGTGTGACTCCAAAAGCCCGTTCCTTGTGCAGAACAGGAATAGACAACTGCAGCGCATCGGGTTGGAAGCAAACGTGGTAGCCACGTTCGGTTTCCAGCGGAACCGCAACATGCAAACCACTAAGCACTCTTTTGGCCCAGGCCCCCGCACAGACGACCAGCCGAGAAGCACTCAGATCCTGTGCCGCCAGGATGATGCGGTATTGTCCCGTAGCGCCATCACGGCTGATGCCGTTGACTTTCTGACGGATGAACTGGCCGCCATTTTTCAGAAATAGCTGGAACAGACTTTGTACCAACTGGTAGGGATTGCTGGCATGGCCATTTTTTTCGTACAACTCGCCGCGTTTGACCTTGCGGGATATATGAGGCAATAAATCCTGTATTTCTTGTGCATTAAGCGTTCTGGGCGTCACGCCATTGTCCGCACGGATCTGACGTCCGAGCGCGTCGTTATCCTGTTCGCTTTCCCAGATATGAAGCTGTCCGGTCATGTGAAAAGCCTGCGCAAACTCTTTCGGCCCCAGCAATTGCAAATAGAGCTGGTCTGCATCCCGATGCAGGGCGCGCAAGGCGCTCGACAAGCGTCGCACACCGGATTCACTGAACCCTGCCTTGAGCCATTTGAGCAACCACGGTGCTGCCGTGGATAAATAGGCCGGTCGCACGCTCAAAGGCCCTTCCCTGTCGCTCAGCCACTTGGGAATTTTTTTGATCATTCCAGGCATGGCTATGGGCATGCAGCTGTCGACGCTCAGCAGGCCTGCGTTGCCATAGGAGGTCCCTGTGCCCGGCTCGCGCTCATCAATCAGCCGGACTGGTATGCCACGTTGTTGCAGCGTCACGGCGGTGCAGATGCCGACAATGCCCGCACCAATGATGGTCACCTGGTTCATGCGGCAACCTGTTTTCGCATAGCCTGGACCACGATTTCAATCAGACAGTTGGGGCCGAGCAATTGCTTGACGACAACTGTAGCCCGGTTCGGATAGGGAGCAGTCGGAAAATAGTGCTTGTATACTTCATTCATACCGGCGGCATCATCCTGATTTACCAGATAGATAGTCATTTGCGCTACGTGCCGCAAGTCCGAACCGGCGCACTCGAGCACATGAGCCAGTTGCGAGAAAACCCGATCGGCCTGATGCCGAATATCCCCGTCTCCGCTAGGTCCGAAGGTATGTGGATCACGTGGCACTTGTACGGTAAAGACCATCACACCTGCCAGGACGGCATTGCTGATGGGGGTATCCGGGTGATTGACAATATTGCTTTTGACGGTTTCGATCATCTTATTTTCCTTGATTGGGCTGCAACTGCCGCTTTAGCTTTTGCAGGTTGAGATTGACGGCGACTGTCCGAAAGGGTTCTGGAGGAATGAAGCTGGGTCGGCAGTGCATCCGGCTTTCCTGCAGAAGAGGCGAGTCAACCTCACAAGCCATGTCGGCCAACAGGGTGCCAAGTGCGGTCATCTTCAATATGCCCGACGCATTGCAACCGGAGACCCCGTAGAGGCGCGGCCCAAATTGCCCCAGAACGGCATCACCGTTGCGCGTCAGACTGACGGCCCCGCCCCAGGCGTGCTCAAACATATCGACCGGCGCATCGGGATAGCGTGCCTGCAATTTCGCCTGCAATATCTGCCTCACCTGGTCGCAAGCCAGCTCTGACTTGTAAGAAAACCCGGCACGCAGCAGCAGACGGTTGTCCGCCGTCTTGCGGCTGGTCGCCTCAAGCTGCTCCACCGGGGTGACCCCCCATTGCTCCTGATTACCCAGCAATGTGCGATATTGCCCGCCCAGCGGCCTTGATAGGCCGGCATAGGTATACATGGCAAGTTGCCGGTATTTGGCATGGCCGAAGTCCGCAAGCAAGGCATTGACGGCCAGGAAAACCGTATCGGCGCAGATTTGGTTCGCGCCGGCCTGTACGACATAGGGGCGGCTGCCAGCAATGCCGGAAACCGGGCAGCCGAAATAGCTCTGGACGTTCTCCGGCAGACTGCCGACCAAACCATGGATGAGGTCCGCCGGCTGAACCAGCGAGCACTGGCTTATCCAGATGGCGTCCAGATAGTGGGTGGTTCCAAGTTCATTTCGAATGTCATCGGCAGACAAGCGGCGGGACGCGATCCGATTGGCGGCGAGGGTCTGTCGCAACTGCTGTAACTGCGCGACGCCAAATGCTGTCGTTGCCGCCTTGTAGTGTCCAACCGTATGCCAGTCGCAATTGATCGCATGACGTGTTACCGTCTGTTCCAGCAATTGCTGACCCATTGACATGACTCGGGTTTGCCACTGGCTTTGGGCTGTGCTGGCGCTCTTGCGGATTTTGGCAAACGGCAGGTTGATCATAAAACCGGAGTTACGCCCGGAGCTATTCTGGGCAGGCTCAAGCGCATCAACAAGTGCAATGGATTCATCTGGATAGCGGGTCGCAAGGCGCCGGGCGATAGCCAATCCTGCGAAACCGGCCCCAACCACCAGGAACCGGACTTTAAGATCGCGTTGCAAACGTGCGCCGACAACACGATTGCGCGCAACCGCATTCCAGCCACTGGGCGTGTTGTAGCCACCGTTATTGATCACTGGCCTGTCTCCAATTTTCTGTTTGCCACAGATTTTTTTGTGCTGAAAATCGGAATAAAATATTCCGCTTACCGCATCGTTCAGACAATATACCAGTTGCCCCTGATTCTATATAATGAATAATTCGGAGGGCGGTGATGAATAAAATTCATAATGAACTTTAAACAATTGAACCATATTGTGGTGCTGTCAGAAACACTGAATTTCAGCAAGGCGGCCGAACGCGTGTTTCTGAGCCAATCGGCTCTGAGTAAAAGCATTCAGGCGATCGAACAACAAATCGGTATCGCGATTTTCGATCGAAGCAAGAATACAGTGCTTGTAACCCCTGCCGGCAAGTTCGTGGTCGACCACGCCAGACATCTGCTGGCAGAGATCCGCAACTTTCACAAAAATCTGGACTATCTCAAAACGGGAGAATATGGGACCATCAAAGTGGGATCGGGTCCTTTCCCCGCCAAGTGTTTCCTGCATACCGCCATAAGGCAATTGCAAGCGAATTATCCGAGAATCTCCCTGGATATCCGGATAGACAACTGGACCAACCTGCTGGTGCAATTGAAAGAAGGGGCGATCGATTACTTTATCGCCGATATCCGCAATCTTGAGGATGACCCGTTCCTGAAAGTCACCCCTATCGGCGGCCTGACAGTTGCCCTGTTTTGCGATGCCAATCATCCACTGATCCGGCTCGACCGGTCAAGACCAATAGCGCCAGTAGAAATCCTGGATTACACCTTTGCGTCAGTCAGCCTGCCCACCCTGGTTTTTTCCGAGCTCAAGCACAGTCTTGGCCTGGACCACAACGACCTGTTCTCGGTCAATTTCAAATGTGATGATATTTCGCTGATCAATCGCCTGGTCCCGGACTCGGATATTATTTTTGTAAGCAGCAACCTGATGATGGAGCAGGCGCTGCAAGAGGGGCACGCAGTCCGCCTGAATATCCCCATGACACGTAACCGGTTCGGCGAATGGGCACTGGTTCAGATCAAGGACCAGAAACTGGTCCCCTGTGCAGAAATCTTTGCGCGAATGCTGATTGATATCGTGCGCGATGGCAGCCTGCAGGACGATGATAAATATGGACTGGCCGGCAATGGGCCACTGAACTTCATGGCCAACGGTGCCCGCACGCGCTGATGGCAGCGGCACTGGTTCTGTCGAACATAAACAGATTCGTCGACTGCGTAAGCAACAAGAGCGACCGCCGTATCAAGCGTCTGCGGGTCAGAGTATTTCGTTTACCTGGAAAAAATCTGATTGCACACGACCGCCCGATCCGGGCCCACACAAATATAATTGCAAAACAGATAACGAGTTAAGCCCTGCACATGTGCAGAGCTCTGCTCACACCCTGCGCCCAGACGATAATATAATGCACCACGCGCAAAATAGAGATACTATGCCGTCTCAACTATTTTTATAACAAGGACTATTTCTCATGCAACTCATGAATCCGGCCAGCATTATCGGCATTGCGATTGGCGCGTCATTATTTACCCTGTTCTCAAAGAAAAACAAAGATAAGACAAAGTTGCACAGGTTCGGTCTTTTTATTGCCAGTTTTTTTGGTGTTCTGGTTGCCCTGCTGGCCGTTAACTTTGGTATCTATTATTTTCAGCGATATTAAGTATAAGAAGCACCAGGGCACTATTCAGCTGGCTCGTCAGCAGATTTGAAGCACGCCTGTCTTGCGCCACAGACAGGTACCCAAATCTCTCGTATGGAACGCCGACGCAGCCTCGTAAAGCAGCAAGGCGACCCGGTAATGCCCCGTTCCTTAATCGGCCAGCGCCAGAAAAGCATGAATCAGCTTTTCCCTTACATTCGAGCGCAACCACATGATGCCCAAATTGCGGGTGGGCACCGGCCCCGGCAACCGATGTCGGATCAGGCCGGGATCGTATTGATTGCCATAGCTCCAGTCGGGTACGACAGAGACCCCAAGATCGGCCTTGACCAGATCGGAAATATAGTCCAGCCCATCCAGTTCCAGCCAGGGCTCAGGATAGACCCCATGTAATTTCAGGTAGTCGTCGGCCATCTTGCCAGCGACAACACGTCTGTCATAGCGGATGAATGGATATTTTCTTAAAATTGAAAATGGGTCCTCTCCCTGCAACCGGGCCGGCGCAAGCAGGATCAGCGGCTCTTTCCTGAGCTGCTTCCACAAGACTGTTTTGGGCACCTCGAATAAGGGATGCACCAGGATGGCCGCATCCAGCTCCCCTTGCAACAAGCGCTGGTACAGCACGGTGGAGGCTGCAGGCTCTATCAGGATCTTGGTACCTTCATATTTACCAAGCCATTTTCTCAGCATGCCGGGAAGCATTCCCTTGACGACCGATGGCGTGGCGCCAAGCGTTAGCGGACCGGCCGGCAACTCGGTATTGCTGGCCAGCGAATTGAAGTTTTTTACTTCAGCCAGCACCAGCTTGGCCTGGCGCAATGCCTTGCTGCCCGCCTCGGTTGGCATCATGGTGCGGCCCACGCGCTTGATCAGCGCTGTGCCGACGTCGGCTTCCAGCGCCCGGAGCCTGAGTGATACGGCGGTGGGCGTCAAATCCAGTTGCCTGGCCGCCGCAGCGACGGATCCCAACTCGACGACCTGCACGAAGCTTTCCAGAAATCTGGTGTCCACGTCTGTCCTTTCACTTGTAATAAATGCAACCCGATCCAGGTGATCCGGGTCTCAAAAACCAGTTTTTGTTATTTCTAAACCCAGCAAAACAATATTGTTCTCATGTTACGAACTTCCAATAATAGCATTATGTGTTCACTTCATTTCACTCGTCATCAACAGTAAAAAGGATCCTATGCCAATTATCGAATCGATACAGGTATGCGCGCCGGTCGTGCCGCTTGATAAAGTCACCTCGTTTTCCAACCGCACCGTGAGTGCGCGCCATTACGGCCTGGTCAAGGTAACCTCGACCGACGGGGTGACGGGCATTGGATTTTGCTACGTCGGCAGCGCCGGCGGCCCGCTTTTTACCCAGGCGGTCAGCCAGTTGCTGGCACCAGTATTGATCGGGCAGGACTCCTATGCAGTGGAGGGGCTGTGGCAGACAATGTACCAGGAGTCGTTATTGCAAGGCAGATCCGGCACCGTGATGCGCGCGCTCAGCGCGCTCGATATTGCGCTGTGGGATCTGAATGCGAAAACCCATCAGCTTCCCCTGCATAAGTTCCTTGGCACGGTCGCCCTGGAGCAGGTACCGGCCTACGCCAGCGGTGGCTATTACCTGGACGGCAAGACGCCCGGGCATCTGGGTGAAGAAATGGCAAGTTATGTTGCCAAGGGATTCAAGGCGGTGAAAATGAAATCCGGGCGCCTGTCGCCCAGAGAAGAAGAACAGCGCTTGAAGGCAGCACGCGAAGCAGTAGGACCAGACGTTGAGCTGATGATGGATATGAATAATGCCTGGTATGACACTACCCAGGCCATGCAGTATGTCAGGCGCTTCGAACAATACGACCCTTATTTTATCGAAGAACCCTTCTTGCCGGACGATCTGGAAAATCACGCCCGTCTGGCCCGCATGACGCATATACCAATAGCCACTGCCGAGATCGGCTATGGCCGCTGGTACCACAAGGCCCTGATGGACCAGGGTGCGGCTGCGATCCTGCAAACCGATGCGGCGGTTTGCGGGGGCATTACGGAATGGCGCAGAATTGCCCAGACTGCGGCCAGTTTCGGCCTGGTCATGTGTCCGCACTGGTTTCATGACCTGCATGCGCCACTGGTTGCCAGCACGCCCAACGCCCGCTACGTAGAGTACTTCTGGGACGATCAGGTGCTTAACTTCCGGCGCCTGGTCGACCGCCAGTTATCGCACAAGGATGGTCATGTCATTCTGCACCAGGAACCCGGCCTGGGCTTCGGATTCGATGAAAAATATCTGGCCAGCCTGGCCAAATGGGAATTAATAAAAAAGTAATAAGGAATCAATGGGCAAGCAACCCGCAAGTCATCAGGCAGAAGTGGCCAGGGAGATTACCAGATAACGAGTCTGAGCAGACCGCAGCATTTTCGCAAAATGGCCGTACACGTTCCAAGGAGACAAACGTGAACAAAATTCAATATGCAATTGCAGCAACGACGTTAGTGGTGGCCTCTTTTCCCGGTTTTGCCTGCGCACAGGAGGCGTGGCCGAACAAGGCGATTACCTATGTGGTACCGTTTCCGGCAGGCAGCAATACCGACGTTCTGGGCCGCATCATTGCCGACGAACTGGGCAGGCGGCTGAAGGTGCCGGTGGTGATCGAGAACAAACCTGGCGCCACCGGCATGATCGGCTCGACCTACGTCGCCAGGGCCAAAGCCGACGGTTATACCATCATGGGCGGCAGCATCGCCTCGCATGCCATCAATGCCGGTCTGTTTCCGAATATGCAGTATGATCCGGCCGGAGATTTCACGCCGATTACGATTATCGGTTTCAATGCAAATACGCTGGTGGTATCCAATAAAAGCCCGTTCACCGACCTCAAGACGATTATCGCAGCGGCCAGGGACAAGCCGGACACCATTACCTACGCATCGTCGGGAATTGGGACCACCCAACATTTGTCCGGCGTTCTTTTCGGCCAGCAAGCCAATATCAAAGTTGTGCACGTCCCTTATGGTGGCAAGGCAGCACTACCGGATGTCATGGGCGGGCAGGTAAGCATGATGTTCGAAGGGCCGACTGTCATCCCTCATGTACAGCAAAAAACAGTCAGAGCCCTGGCGGTCACGTCCACAACCCGGCTGGCCGGCTTGCCTGATGTGCCAACCATGAAGGAGCTGGGATTGCCCGACTACGAGATGCGTTCATGGCAAGCCATTTTCGCCCCCAAAGGCACGCCCGAACCCATCGTAGAAAAACTGTACTCGCAGATCAAAGCCATTCTGGACACCCCGCAGATCCGCAAAAAACTTGACACCATGGGTGTTGAACCCTCTGGCATGCCACCCGCCGAGTTTGCTGATTTTCAAAAACAGGAAATAGAAAAATGGCGCGCTGTCATCAAGCGTGCAAATATCAAAATTCAATGATTGCCCGCCTCCTGCGTCATGCCAGGCCCGGGTTTTACAACCACAACTCCAACAGGAAATATGATGTCTGATCGAATTAAAGGTGTACTCTCCCCTGTCGTGACCCCATTCAGGGAAGACTCGACTGTAGATCTCCCGCGCTTTACCGCACAATGCAAATGGTTGCAATCGAATCAGATCGGCCTGGCCTTTCTGGGTACCAACTCTGAAGCAAATTCGATTTCACCCGATGAGCGTATCGCCATGATTGACGCTGTCATTGATGCCGGGCTGGATCCCAAAGGGATGATGCCTGGCACCGGCAGCTGCGATCTGCCTACCACCGTGCGCCTGACCCGGCATGCTGTCGAGAACGGCTGCGCCGGCGTGCTGATGCTACCGCCCTTCTATTACAAAGGGGTGTCCGATGAAGGCCTGTACCGTTACTTCTCTGAAGTTATCCAGCAGGTTGGCAATGACCGGCTTAGAGTCTACTTATATCATATCCCGCCAGTTGCGCAGGTGGGCATCAGCCTGTCCCTGATCGAGCGGCTGCTGAAATCCTACCCCTCCGTTGTTGCCGGCGTCAAAGACTCCTCCGGAGACTGGAACAATACCCAGGCCATGCTGACGCGCTTCGCGCCAGAGGGCTTTGACGTCTTTGCGGGCAGCGAAACCTTTCTGCTGCAGACGCTGCGCGGCGGCGGCGCCGGATGCATCAGCGCCACTGCCAATGTGAATGCGCCAGCCATTCATGCCTTGTACAACAGTTGGCAAGGGCCCGACGCCGACAACCAGCAAAGGGATCTTGATAAAATCCGCCAGATATTCCAAAGCTATCCGATGATACCTGCGCTCAAATCAGCCATCGCTCATTGGAGTAAAAATCCGTCCTGGACCCATGTACGTGCACCGTTGGTTCAACTGGATCCGCAGCAGCACCGTAATCTGATTGAGCAACTGGAAGCCGTCGGCTTTAGCATTTCAGGCCTGGGAACATGAGAGGCGCCTGAGGCAATACGAAGTCAACCTGCGTCAGAGGCACCAAGACACAGACGGGCTTGTCCGGCATCGCGATCAAACCAGTCGTTAATCTGTCTGGGCAGGGCTTTCGGCAAGCAAAGTGGCGCGTGCCCTGCGCCCACGGGTCGCAACGGGGCTGCCCTGGTCCGCGCTGACGGCAAACAGACGCCGACCAGGTGGCAACCCTCAACTGACTTCAGTGGCCGGAGCACGAGGCGGGGTCTGCTCGTGAAACCCTTTGGTCAGCTCCAGCGCCTGTCTCTCGAACAACCGGCGATACAATCCACCTTCGAGCCGGATAAGAGCTTCATGCCTGCCCTCTTCGATGACCTTACCCTTTTCCAGCACCAGCAATCGATCCAGCGTGCGGACGGTGGATAGCCGGTGAGCTATGACAAGCGTGGTTCGACCAACCATCAGACGTTCCATCGCCCGCTGAATGAGTACTTCGCTTTCACTATCCAGGCTGGCCGTTGCCTCGTCCAGAATCAGGATCGGACAATCGGCAAGGAAGGCGCGTGCAATGGCAATACGCTGACGTTCGCCACCGGACAGTTTGACCCCTCTTTCTCCGACCAGCGTTGCATATCCCTTGGGCAAGGTGGTAATAAAATCATGGGCACTGGCCAGCCTTGCCGCCATCTCAATCTCGGCCTGGCTGGCATCGGACCTTGCGTAGGCAATGTTTTCCGCCAGCGATCGATGAAACAGGATGGGCTCCTGCTGCACAATGGCGATCTGGTTGCGCAATGATGCCTGCGTCGCGTGCGCGATGTCCTGCCCGTCTATACAAATACGCCCCTGATTCAGGTCGTACAGCCGCTGAATCAGTTTCACGAAGGTTGATTTACCCGAACCTGATTGGCCTACCAGACCGATCCGTTCGCCTGCGGCGATCGTCATTGAGAAGTTGGCAAACAGCGGCGTTACATGATCGCCATAGCGAAACGAAACGTTCTCAAAGCGGATCTGGCCGTCCCGGATAACAATCGGAAACGACTGAGCACGGTCGTCCACGCCAATGGCCTGCGCCTCAAGCGCGACCAGTTCTTCCATGTCATTGACTGCTCGTTGCAAATTGCGAATGTGCATGCCCACATCACGCAAATACCCTTGCAGCATGAAAAACATCGTCAGTGCAAATGCAATATCACCGACACTGGCCTCATTCCTGCCCCAGAGAAACAATGCTACCCCGAGAATCGCCGTCTGCAGGACAACCAGCAAGAAACCCTGCACGCCGCCATTGATCGTGCCGCGTATCCAGGTTCGACGCGTGCGATGCCGCCATTTGTCGATGACACGGACATGCCGTGCTTCCTCCCGGTGCTCGGCGCCAAATGCCTTGACAACTGAATTGCAACTGATCGCATCGGCCAGCGCTCCGCCCATCCTGGTATCCCAGGTATTGGCCAGGCTGGCGGCAGGCGCCACATAGGCCAGCGACAGGAAAATGGTAACGCCGATATAGATGACCGAACCGAGCCCGACCACCAGACCCATAATGGGCCATTGAATACTCAGCAGAAAGGTTGAGCCCACCAGCATGACAATTGAAGGCAAAAGCGCCACCAGCAAGGTGTCATTCAACATATCAATCGCCCACATGCCACGGGTGATTTTTCTGACGGTAGATCCGGCAAAGCTATTGGCATGCCAATCCGTGGAAAAACGCTGTACACGATGGAAGGCGTCGGAGGCAATTTCACTCATCATTTTCAGAGTGAGTGCGATGATGTTCAGGAACGTCAGTTCCCGACACAGGGTTCCGCTCAGACCCAGCGCAGTCAGCACCCAGAATGCCAACATGGCGGCATCCCAGGCAATGGTGGCGTTTTGCGCATTTGAGGCTACCGCGTCGATCAGCCGCCCCGCATACAACGGCGTGAGTACATCAGCCACGGCAGACAGCAGCACCAGGCCGGCGATCAGTAAAATACGCAAGGGCTGCTTGCGCCAATGAGAAAGGGTAAAAGACAACACGCTCCGAAAAGCGTGGCCACGAAAATCAAGTTTTTTCTGAATCATTGATGACACCCCGGACGCCCTGCAGGCCCCGGCATTCCATAAGTGAGAATATTGACGACGACAGGCAATCGCTCCGAAAACATCGGAGTGCAAAATGCTGCGCTTTAAATTTGAGGCTGCGTCTTGGAGATGAGCGCCGACCTAACTGAGAAGCAACTTAATGTTGCAGATCCCAAAGCGGGAAAAAGTTATGTGCTGCTGACATCGACTGACTCCCTTTAGGTGGTATTTGAGAAATAGAAATGGCCGATTTTTTATATCGGTCCGCAGATATTAGCTGAGTAATGATTGCCTGACAAGCCCCGCGCCAGGGATAGCGTTGTCTGCGCGCAACGAACAAGCCGAGTCAGATTCAGCAGATCACCTGTCCGAAGCCCCGTTCAAAAGACACCGAAGGGCCTGGCAATGAATGGGGCCGGTTCCCGCCAGTCGGCGCTGCTATGAGCGCAAAACTGAACCATGAGGTGGGTGCAAGCTGATAAGCCTGGGCCAGCGCCGGAAAGCTTTGCCGTTTTTCTTGCTACGAACCGTATGGTTAAACCCGGCATCTATTTCGGCTACGATGTTCACACCAAGGTCACGATAGCAACATTGGTATTTGAAGCGCCGGCAAGAACAAATGCTACTTCGTCGTCAATGTTGTGGCGACCGCATACTGAGCGATTACAATCGCCCCGCTTGCGCACGAGGTCAGCAGCGCCGGCATCTGCACACCCGGAAATAGCTATTTCATTGACTCGAGTTCCCATAAGTGAACCTGTTTTTTTCAAGAACAAAGCCATAAGATGAAAAAACCCGCATCGGTAACAATGCGGGTTTGAACGTTTTTTAAAAATCAACTTGTGCTCTTGTTGTGTTTTATTTCTGCCGCCATAAGCAGAAAAAAGTCCACAACCCACCAGATAAGCACGATTGTCATCGCAATCTCACCAATCATGAACTCATAGGTGATCGCTACAGCGCTAAAGATTGACAACAACGCCATCGCCACACCGCTTAAGATGCTACCCAAGTACATTCTGTGAACCCCGAACGCACCCAGTATAAACCACAGGATAAGGGCGAGTATGACTGATTTGGTGCCAATTGATAGCGCCAGCGTCTTTTTAAATTCCTTTTTGATCACGTTTGATTTCTGAACTGTCATTAATGTTACCTCACTAAATAACAATGCTACAGCCCTTGATGGTGCTTGATCTATACCCGCAGCAGTCCCAGTCCTAAACCGGCGGCACACTTCCATTGACGAAAAATATAAAGGGCCAATTAATTTTACCTAAACAAAGGGTATAAACAATACCTCTATTGTCATCATTGAGTTTTTGGGCTGTCCATCAACAAGAAGGCTTCGGCTACTCTGGTTTTACCCTGAATCATGTCCAGTACCGGCGCGCTTTTGCGCTTGGCTTCCCCTGAAGGGCAAGGCCCTTATCTCATTGTCTAAAATCACGAATGCCTCAATGGACTCACAGACAAGCCAAGGCGTTGAGAAAAAATGGGTGAGCCATAGTGTTGGCCTGGAATTCTTGATGGGTATTAAGAAATAAAATTGTTCAAACCGGTATAATCTCGCTGGTTCAAAAAACAAGTGCATACCAAGGAAGAAGGAAAACAAGCACCAATCGTATCCAAAATATAAGGGTTAATCTTATGGCTGGCTTTATGACTATTTGTAGTTCGTCATAAGATAGCAAAAACTGGTGTGGCTTGTATTCGCCAAACTTTACCTTTACCAAGTAACGATGCTATTGATGAACCTGGGAAACCAATTTTCTCTTTCGATTTATGATTTTTGATTTGGCACTTTTCAGAAAAAAATCATAGATCAAAAAATAAGCGATCCTGAATGCGGTTATTGTGAAAAAACGATTTCCTGAGCAAGCTCCAGTCACACGAGAATTTTTATAAGCATACCCGTGAAGCAATACACGCTATATCTGGCCACAATATTCCTGATTATCATAACGCCAGGACCTTCTGCACTGCTTGTCATACAACATTCGGCCATGTTTGGAGCAAAAAAATGTCTCCACAATGCGCTTGGCAGCATCTGTGCTTCTTTCATTCTAATTGTCATTTCCTTGGCTGGAATAGCATTTTTTTTAGATGACGTTTGGATGAATATATTATCTATTCTTGGATCGATATTGCTCATTTATGTCGGGATATCCAGTTTTAAAAATATCGAGATCAATAATATTGATAAGTATCAGCATAATAATCTGGCCATATTCAAAGCGTCTTTCTTCACCGGAATAAGCAATCCGAAAGATATTATTTTCTTTATCACGCTTCTTCCGCAGTTCATCAATCAATCGATTCCTTATCTTGTATCAGCGACAGCATTGACTGTTGGGTGGATCATCACTGACTTTAGTATCATGATGGGATATGCCGTCATTGCCAACATCATTGCAAAAAAAATGAATCAATCCGCGATTAATAAAGGTCGCAAAGCAAGTGGTTTTTTGATAATCATAATAGGCACCACGTTATTTACAAAAAATATTATTTATTTGATCGGCCTGTAAAGTAAGTATGCAATTTCGCCGCAAAGAAAGGGGGGGGTTGTACAAAGTTCTATATCCGATCCTAACTAATGAACCCGATCCCTGATTTTTGTAATCCAGGCGTTTCGGGATGTTGGTTGGGTTGGCTCAAAACCACTCTACACCAGTCATAGAAAGCGCGTACCGCAGGTGGAAGATATCTGTTTTGCGGATATACCAGTGACAGAGGTAAATCAAAAGAAAGTTCGTCCATGCAGGAAACAAGCGCTTCGCACCGCAGATACGGCTTGACCAGATAGCTGGCAACGCGAATTAATCCAAGACCCTGTATCCCGGCCTGAATATATGCATCCGTATCGTCGACGATCAGAGTTTCATTCATACGGATCGCATAATCTCCCCCATCAAGCGTAAAAAGCCAGTCGGTAGTACGTCCTGTGCGGTGGTTCAGATAGCCGACAGCGCGATGCTTTTCCAGATCATCTAAACTCTCCGGCTTGCCATAGATATCAATGTATGTCGGAGATGCAAAAATCGCCCACTTAAAATTCACGAGAGGCCGCGCAACCAGCGTTGTCGAATCTTCGATCCTGCCGGTACGAATCACGCAGTCATACCCATCCTGGATAATATCCTCCACGTTATCGCTTGAACAAAGTATTAACTCCAGCTCAGGATACTGATGCAAAAATTCCGGGAGGCGGGGAATAATGCAATGTCTGGCGAGAGACTGTGGCATCCCCACTTTAAAACGGCCTTTGGGCAGTGCAGATCTACCGGGAAATGAAGATTCCATTGTCGCGATATCAGCCAATAGTCTTTTGCACTCCTCGTAGTAACGTCGACCATCTGCGGTCACACTGAGTTTGCGAGTGGTACGCTGTAGAAGCTGGATCCCAAGCCAGGACTCCAGCTCCTTTATCACCCGGGAGACCGTTGAACGCGGCAGCCCAAGCACTTCGGCTGCCCTGGCAAAGCTATGGGCATCCACCACACAAACGTAGACCTGCATTGATTCCAGCTTATCCATAATCTCTCCGTACCTGAAAGCGTTGATTATCCCATTTGCACGAATAGTTTAACCTGTATTTATAATCTTATCGAATCAAGAACACTGCTATAAACTTGCCTTAATCGTAGCAAATATGCTGCTTACAAACGTGAGAGAAAAAAATGAAAGAACATGATTTCAATACTGCTAAAAAGGTATTAGTACTAGGGGCGGGACAATTGGGAGTCGCTGTACTGGACTCCCTGGTCCCGGCAGTAACGCAACTAAATGGCATCGTCTCCGTCATTGTCTCACCTGCCTCCTGGGATAAACAAGGCAAACTGCTGTCCGATATTCATCAGAAACTGGCTGATGCCGGGGCGGAATTTATCTCTGTCGACGTCGCAACCAGTACGATTGAATCGTTAAAAGCCCACTTTGCAAGTTTCGATACCGTTATCAATTGCATGGGTTTTGTCGCCGGTGCAGGTACACAGATCAAAATTACGCGCGCAGTACTGGAAGCTGGTGTAAGCCGATACTTCCCCTGGCAGTTTGGCGTTAACTACGATGTAGTGGGAAAAGGGAGCGGTCAACCCGTCTGGGACGAGCAGAATGACGTAAGGACACTACTGAGGGAACAGAATGCGACAGAATGGGTAATTGTTTCAACCGGCATGTTTACCAGTTTTCTCTTCGAGCCAGCATTCGATGTGGTGAATTTGTCCGAAAAAACTATCCATGCGCTCGGGGAATGGGGAACGCAGGTCACCGTTACGTCACCTGCGGATATTGGCCGACTGACCACTGAAATTTATTTGCATCAGCCTCGAATTGTCAACGAAGTAATATTTGTCGCGGGTGAAACGACCTCCTATGGGAAACTGGCGGAAACGGTTGAACGCGTCACAAAACAAACTTTTACTAAAGGCGTATTTACCTTACCCGCGCTACTGGATGCACTGCGTTTAAACCCGGATGACCAAATGCTTCGCTATCGCGCAGCATTTGCCCGGGGAGACGGGATGTGGTGGCCGATGAGTGACACCTACAATGCGAAAAATAATATACAAACCCAGAATATTGAATCCTGGCTTAAGGCATTTATTTAATTAACTCACTCTTTCAGGGTGCAGCCCTTGAACGTCAGCGTGCGCTGACTTGGTCGCCAACCTGCTTTGTATTCATCAATCCCAGAAACGGGCAACGGTTCGCTGATTCGAACCGCCCACTGGAAGTGGGGCACAAGGCGTGAGAGGTATGAATATTAGAAAGCGGTATTCACCCATGATATCCAGACGCTGCCACATGCGGTAGATCGGGTGCCATACAAGGGTCTGGCGATGGATCTCGTCAATGCCACTCGGCGGGAACTGCATACAGGTATGGAGCAAAACAATGAAATGTTGCGATCAGGTAAGCTTCAGTCTTCGTTGAAATGTCCTGTAGACGACCGAGAATGGGGCCTACCATAAGCTCTGGCGGGATTTTTTCCGTTTTGGTAGACTGATTGTATTTTTTAACTCGGCATATACGTCGGCCACCACACTTGCACAAATATTACAGATAGCTATATTGGTATTTGACGGGCCGGCAATAACAAAGTCAACGTCCGCGTCTGTATTGTGGCGCCCACAACAGGAACGATAACAATCTCCCTGCTCTCAGAGAGCTGATGATCTCATTATGCAGTCATCAAAAATGGCGTGCCATACTGTCAAACTGAGTCCACCCACAATTAGGCCGGATCGTATTTAGTGAATCTTTCAGTCATTTTGCGCGCTCCATTCTTTAACAATTTGCTTTGTTGTCACTATGTCGCGGCTTTGCGTTTTCTATTGCCGCTACATAAAATCAGGATCAAAACTTTTCCCCGCTGTTTGAAAAAGTGCGGCTGAATTTACACGCAGGGCCGTTTTGGCGATTTCACTCGGATATACGCTTGCCTGAGACAGCGTGCCGTGTGCGTGCTCAATGTGCCTAATTGCCTTTAATTGAGCTTCCAGATAAACGGCCGCAATGCATTCGTGCCCCAGACTGCATAGTGATGACCTATGGGTTTACTATAATTGTTGTATGAATTAGCAAATTTCACACCAAAATCTTTACTTGGAGACTTTCGAACAGAATGTGAACTTTTACTCAATTTTAAATAAAAGAATGAGAAAATTGTGTGAATCATCCTTTATTTAGGATAGTGATTAGGCAACAATGAAACTGAACCAAAAACCGCGTAAAACGGCAAGCAACAGAGTGGAGCCTTCGCGTTTGCATGGCATTGAACGACTGAGTCCAAGACGGAATGGAGAGGACACTCGCGAGCGCATCCTGAACGCCGCCGAGCAGTTGTTTGCAGCGCATGGCTTTCACGGTACGTCTATGCGCGATGTCGCCAGTGCCATTCCCTGTGGCATTGCGCTTGTAACGTACCATTTTGGCACCAAGGAAACACTGTTTTCGTTAGTCATAAAACGGCGGGCGACATACATGGCGCAGGCACGGATACACGCTCTGGATGCAGCCAGGGTAAAAGCACAGGGCAAACCGATTCCTGTTGAGGATCTTGTCTCCGGCTATGTGTGGGTTTTCGTCGAGCGCAGTGTTGCGGGAGGCGAGGGCTGGAAAAATTATTCTAGATTCGTCGCCCGTCATGCCAACTCGCCGGAGTTTGCAAATATTCTTGGCGATCACTACGATCCGGTCGCAAGACAATATCTAGACGAATTTGAGAGGACATTTCCACACATGCCACAAAAGGATCTCTATTATGCTTTCAGCTTTTTGGTTGGAACGATGGTATCTACCGTTGCGGAGCCTGGCAGAGTGGAACAACTCTCATGCGGCCAAGTTAAGGCTAATGACGTTGAAGAGGTCTTTAGGCGAATGCTGCCGTTTCTTTCTGCCGGATTCAAATCGCTCGTGCCCAATCTTAACACTCCGGTTGGCTAAGTCATTCCGGGCCATAAATCATGGCAATCCTGCTGCTCGTTCTGTGCATCGAATGATTGCTGCGTAATCAGCCTCTGCATCGCCATTGGCCGCGGCAGATTGCAATGATTGCAAAGTCAGGGCAACTTGGGGGAGCGCGACTTCCAGTCGTTCAGATTCTTTAAGAATAAGCTTTATGTCCTTACTCATTTGGGTGACGGTGAACGTAGGCGTAAAGTCCCTTCGAACCAATTGCTCAGATTTTGCCTTGAGAATCGGCGATGCAACCGCGCTGTTGGTGAGAACTTCCCACATGTCTTCCCAGCGTAATCCGCCCTTGGTTCCTAAAGTGAGTGATTCGGCAAGCATGGCGCTGGTTTGTGCAATCATAAGGTTGACGACCAGTTTCATAAGGCGAGCCTGCTCCCCTTCGCCAAGCCAGAACTGATTAGGTCCAAACAGTTTCAGCAACGGCAACACGCTTTCATACGCATCTTTAGGGCCAGATACCAGCATGGTCAATTTCCCCGCGTCGGCCATCATGTTATTGCCGGAGACCGTGGATCTGAGATAAACAATAGAATTTTCCTTAAACAATGTCGCAACACGCGCGGACATTTCAGGAGAAACCGTACTGGTGTCCATATATATGGTGCCAGCCTGCGCGTAGCGGCAGATTTCCTGCGCCACTTCCCAAAGAGCGGCGTCATGTGGTAGAGAGGATAGCACCACTTTTGCCGCAGGCAAGCCAGTGGACCCGTGTGCAACAGTCATGCCTAGAGAGACCGCTACCTTGAGTCGATCCTCATTCAGATCTTCTACCGTCACGCTATGACCCCCTGCCAGCAGGTGTTTTCCCATTGGCAGGCCCATTTTGCCTACGCCAATCAAATGCAATTTCATGTTATGTTCCTTCTTTTTATTCGCTTTTGATACCAAGCTCAGGCAGTAATTTTTTAAACCTTGTAACGTCGGCTTCTAATGCTTTGCTAAACTCTTCTGGCGGCATCAGTACTAATTTTCCTTGAGATAGATTCAGATAGTCCTGGTAGGCTTTCTGCTTGCTTGCCTGTGAAACCTGTTTAAAGAGTATCTGCACTTGGTCGGGCGGCATACCCGCTGGCGCAAGTAGTCCGGACCAGGCTGGAACTTGAACATCCTTATAGCCCAGTTCATTAAATGTTGGTATATTCGGAAAATTCGGGTCCCGCTCATCCGATGAAATTGCCAATGCCCGTACTCGCCCATCCTTAATCAGCGGCAGCGCTGTCGACGACCCCATGAACAACATGTTCACCTGGCCCCCAAGAAAGTCCGTAATTGGGGACTTGTAAGGGACGTGAAGCAATTTTATGTTTGCCGCGCGGGCGAACAAAGCCCCCATGACATGAGTGGTATTGCCGTTACCGAAAGAGCCATAGCTAATGTCGCCTGGATGCGATTTTGCCGCAGCAATTAATTCTTGTACTGTTTTATACGGTGAATTAGCTTGAACCAGTAGTACAAAGCCGGAAGACTTGCTCACCATAGTGATTGGCGTGAAGTCCTTCACAGAGTCATAAGGCAGGTTGTTGTACAGGCCGGCATTGGTTGCATGTCCCGCCGTGGTAAATAGCAGTTTCGATCCATCCGGTTTTGCTCGCGAGACGTCTGTGGTGCCAATGCGACCGCCAGCTCCGGCTTTATTTTCTACAATCACATTCTTTCCGCTTACTTTCGCCAGACCGTCAGCCAAGGCTCGTGCCGAAGCATCGAATGGGTTGCCGGGGCCGATTGGTACGACAATTCGTATTAAATCGGCTTGCGCGGCAGCCATATTCGGGATGAAACTAACTACCAAGGCAGCACCAGCGAACGATAAAGCCATTTTTTTAAACATAATATCTCCTTCCTTATTGAACAATTTTTATTTAGCGATCAGTACATCGGCAATCCAATCTGCCATCGAATGTGTCGCCAGGCTCATATTTCCAATACTGCAATGTTGTTCACCGCCTTCTTCGGCGGAGAAGATGCGCAAGTCTCTTATTGGTGCATTTACGCATTCTTTGTGGGTTCTGATGGCATCTGCAACGGGAATTTGACGATCTTCTTCTCCATGTGTGACGTATATCGGTACGTGTATGCGGTCCAATACTCCCTCTAGCGTGAATTGATCTGTAATGGGCAGACAGTCGTCAATACTGTCCTGGCCCAGCACCCATTTGATATGTTCGAAGTAGTGGGGAACAGACTTCTGGGCAGAATAGGTTCCAGCTATGCGCGCACGGAATCGTTTACCCCAATCGTAATTGGCTCCCCAGGCCACGCAGCAAGCGAAGCGAGGTTCAAAGGCCGTGGCACGTGGCGCATGGTACCCGCCTAGACTTAATGCCATCATGCCAATGCGTTTCGGGTCGACGTCCGGTCTTGTTTCCAGATAATCAATGCATGCACCAGCAGGAATTTCAGCTTCCGGAGCGTTGTACAACCGATTCTTGCGCAACGCCTCGCCCACCCCTGGATTGTCCACCAGCAGGATAGACACACCGCGCTGCGCCAGCATTTGCGGTAAGCCGCATAAGTAGAGATATTCCTTGACACCGTCAAGACCGTTGAAATGGACAATGCACGGTGCAGGTGTCTTTTCATCGCCTACAGAGACCATCAGTGCTGGTAAAAAAGATCCAGCCATTGGCACCGCGACTTTCTCGCATTTGACGCCAGCGCATTCGACATACTTTCCAAATGTCCTCAGCAACTCATCATAAACAGCCAGGCGCGGCGCGTAGTCGTGCGCCGGAATGCGCTCGGCGGTAATGTACATGACACAGGCGCGCCGATATTTCTCTGCAGCAGATAATCGATGACCGGCTTTCTCGTCCTCGACGGCAGAATCAACCAGCCTGGCACCACCATCGGCCCAGGCCTGAAAAAAATCATTTGCGGCCACTTGATCGTCTGTCACATGGCGCAGCGCCCTGCAAGCACGATCAACTTCATCCATGTTGGCGCCAGCGTCAAGTGCCATGGACAGTGCGAGATTCCATGAGTAAATATTGAAGTATGCGAGCATCTGATTGGTCCTTATAAACGAATAACAAATAGAGCGATGTACGGGTGAGTTACTTATGACGCTGCGCGATGCTTATGCGTTCGGCCGCCATTTCGGCGAGCATCAATGTAGGGAGGTTAGTGTTTGCACTAGGAATGAGTGGCATTACTGATGCATCCACCACAAATAGATTTTTTGTTCCATATACACGAAACGTCTCGTCAACGACCGCCATTGAATTATCATCCTTGCCCATTGCACAGGTCCCCACCGGATGGCCCATTGGACAGATCGAAGATAAAATATCGTCGTTGGAAATCGAACGACCACCGTCGCTAAAGATTACGGGAGTTCCACTTCCAAATGCCTGCCCGAAGATAAAACGGCGCACAAATGCAGGCGAATTGGCAGCTATCTGGGACGCTATGTTCAGCGCTCTTCCTGCTAGCCCTGGACGGTTGAATTGCTTTACCGAGAGAGCTCCAGGGAGCAAAAATGCCTCGTGGTATTGCGCTGTAACGGCAGGCTGGCGCAACAGTTGTTCGGTTACCCGTGCTGCCTGAACCATGCGCGGCGGGTCGGACGGATCAGCCATGAATCTGAAATTGATTTCCGGGTTAACCAATGGATCAGAACTTTTCAATTTTACGTAGCCTCTCGAGTTGGGAGAATACAATGCGCTTCCTACGAGGGCGAAGTCCGATCCAAATGGTTGGCCGCTAACTCGCCCCAGCACAAACGCAAAGAGATCTCCCCTCGGGCTGCCAGGCTGGCCCGAGGACGATCGGAGGCCCGCTAGGGCGAAGCGACGAAGGCCGGCTGTCATTCGTTTGCCGCGAGGCAATGTCAGCGCAAAGAACATGTAAGGATGGTTTTGCAGATTACGGCCAACTCCTGGCCGGTCCAGTACTGGCTGTATACCAACGGCGGTCAATTCATATGCAGGTCCGATGCCAGAGCGCAGCAAAAGGGTCGGCGAATATATCGCACCGGCTGAAACAATAACATTGCGAGCGAGTAGATGAAAAGCTGAGCCTGCCTTTACCGCGTCCACTCCATTGATGGTGCCATCTTTCATATGCAGTCGGGTGACCTGAGTGTTCGGCATAATGTCGAGATTCGGTCGTGATCTGACTTGTTCCGTCAGGTAGCAGCCTGCACTCGTCACTCTTGTTTCCTGGGAGATGGCGTTGGGCATCGCAAAAAAGCCATCTCCAGGTTGTTCATTGATGTCGGAAATAGAGGGAAACCCAATTCGTTGTGCGGCTTCCTCTAACGCGTGAACAAAAGCTGGCCATGTCTCCTTCGGTGTCCGGGAGATTTCATGCGGGCCCTTGTCATTGTCTTGTCTATCTTTGTCGTTCTCAACTTTGCGGAAATAGGGCGTGACAGATTCCCAGGAGAAATTTCCAGCCCCCACCTGTGACCACCGGGAATAATCAGAAGGTAAGCCACGCAGTGCGAATAATCCATTGATACTTGAGCCGCCACCCATAATACGTGCCTGCGCAAATGCTGCTGGTTTATGATCATCCCTGGTTGACGCCGTTAAGCCATTCCAGAAATAGTCTGAATTGAGCGTCGCGGCGGGAAAAGGATCGAGAATATCAGCCGGTTCGCTTCCGGACCGGGTATCAGCTCCGGCCTCCACCAGTAAGACACGATGTGCAGGGTTTTCTGAAAGGCGCGAAGCCATCACTGCACCAGCAGTACCACCGCCGACAATCAGGAAATCGTAATCCATATTCTTTACCCGCCTTGTACCTGACTGTCTGGACGCCTGCCTATCCAGGCGTCCTCAAGCAGTTTCCCCAACGCATCGGCTTCCAGTGGCCGGGGATTCCAATATGAATTGGTCAGCGTGAGTTCCAGTGCCTTCTTTAACCCATCCTTAGGCATGCCGATATCCCGCAACGCGGTGGGAGCACCCAAGTGAGTAGCGAGATCAAACAAGCCGGCAGCGGCATTTGGTGCGTCAATGGCGCCGGCAATCCGGACCATAGCCTCTGGCGTGGCGGCTGCATTGTATGCTAGCGCGTGCGGCAAAATGATTGCATGGGTCTGTGCATGGGGCAGTTGAAAGCTCCCACCCAAAGTGTGGCAAAGTTTGTGATGCAGAGACATGCCGACATGTCCCAGCACTGAGCCACATAACCATGCTCCGTAGAGGCAGTCGCTACGCGCCGCCAAGTCAGTGGGTCTGTTGCGTATAATGCGCAAGCCGCTTGCCATTGCCTTGATGCCCTCTTCTGCCATCATTGAAACAATCGGATTACGATCCCGTGCATAGAGTCCCTCTGCCGCGTGGGCGATGGCATTTATTCCGCTGACCACCGACATTGGAACGGGCAGCTCTTCTGAGAGCTCAGGATCGTAAAGTACCGTCTTGGGTAATACGCGTAAATCATGCCCAGTCTTTTTCACGCCAGCCTCGGTGACGCCATAAATCGAAGTCATCTCTGACCCTGCGTAGGTAGTGGGTATGGCGATGATGGGCAATCCGGATACGAGAGCTATAGCCTTGCCCAAACCTATTGTGGATCCTCCGCCTATCGCCACAGCGCAATCGGCCCCAATTGTGGTCGCATATTCTTGCGCTCGCTGTGCCGACTCTATCGGCACATGCATTTGGGCACCACTGAAAATACCCGCGCAGGTAGGCCCCAACAAAGCCGAGACAGTCTCGGCGATGTCTATCTGTTGTGGTGTGCAAAGTACCAGGGCACGCCGCGCTCCCAAAGATTGGACTTCCTGGACAAGTCGTAAAATACTTCCTCTGGCGAATATGACGCGTGCCGGCCGGGCAACAAAAACGAATTCCCGTGCTTGACTGGCTGAATTCATGAAAGACTGATCGATTTCCGGCATTATTCTTTATCCTTCATTTGTCCGCTGTTTTACAAGGAGGGTGCGCTTTCGGGGGCGGATAATAGTCTACCTGGTGGCGGCTGACTCGCAGATCGCCCAGCTCGTCGCGCACACGCAGATGGGCCGGATGAGATGCATACGAAGCAAGAGATTTCTGACTGTCAAATATGCTGTAGAGCACGACGTCGCACGCGTAGTCCACTTTGCTCGAATCCACACCTACTTCGAGATGCAGCATGCCCGGAATCTGACCGCGCAAACTCTCGAACTTACTGCGCAGAAATTCGATTGCCTGTGACTTCTCTTGTTCCGAATCGCTACGCAAATTCCACATGACAATGTGTTTGATCTTCATCGTGTTCACGCGGGTGGAAAACCAACTTTTTGCTGCCACAAATTGAGAAAGGGCAACACCGACACTGTTTGGTAAACGCCTGCCTTTGTGAAAGGCTCGTCGCTCAACCACTGCATTGCCGCAGCGCGATCTTCAAAATCAATCACCAGCAAGCTGCCGACCATCGTCTGCCCGTCATCTTCTGTCAAAGGGCCGGCAAAGGCGATACGATCGGCCATGGCAGCAAGGTAAGATTTATGCTCCGGACGCACGCGCTTGCGCAGCTCGCCGGTATTGGGGCCATCAAGCAGATGGAATGCAAATATCATATTTTTCTCCTGAAATGATTCAATTCTTGATGAAAACTTAGTCAACCGGGCATTTTTTCATTACTGGAATTTCTTGAAGACACGTGTATCCGGTTCAGTACGAAGCGAAAATCCAGAGTGTAGAAAGGCACCTCGCTGCAATTTCCGTCTGGCGTTGTTCCAGGAGGATGTTCCAACCAGTCTGCAATAAGTGAAGAGCGCACGCCAAAAACTGCATCTGAGTCGAGATAGCGATCCCCATTGCGGAAAACATGGGTTATCAGTCGCTCGAAGCCCGGCGCGGTGATCATGAAATGCAGATGTGCCGGGCGCCAAGGATGGCGCCCCAACGCGTCAAGCATCCTGCCGACAGGACCATCATGCGGAATTGGATATGCTTCGGCGCGAATGGTCTTGAAGTGGAAACGTCCGACAGAATCGGCATTCAACGTTGCGCGTGCCCGATGTGGTGCATTGTCTCCGTACTGCACATCGTAATAACCCGCTTCATCGGCCTGCCACACTTGTAATTCGGCATCTTGGACCGGATTACCAGACAGATCGACAATACTTCCGCTTACGTAACAGGGTTCTCCTGCTGCGCCGTTAGCCACATCGTCTCCAAGATTTACAAGTGGAGAGTTTTCGACGTGGAAAGGGCCGAAAACGGTAGATTCTGTGCAGCCCTTCGGTTTTTTGTTGTTGAGCGCAGTCACTAACATCGACAAACCTAGCGTATCAGACAGCAGAATGAATTCTTGGCGGGAAGCACTAGTGATATCACCAACTTCGGTGAGGAAACGAATGCCACGAAACCACTCATCTTCCGTTAGTTCAGTATCACGGGTAAACGCGTGCAAATGTTGCACCAAGCTTGTCATGATTTCACGCAACCTGGAATTCTTGGCAGCCGAGTGTGCACCAATCACCGCACGCGTGATGTTGTCTTCGTCGAGATTTCTCAATCTTGTCTCCGTTAAAACCAGAATATATAGTATTTTGTACGTTTGATAAAATAAAGGCAATAACGTTTCTGCAATTGCCTTTTCCGGATACCGAAAAAACTGGGGTTTGCCCTTGGTTGGGTGCAGATTGGCTTTGCCGACAGAGATTGGAGATGAAATGGATCGTTGGACGGAGATGGAATTACTGGTACAGACTGCTGAACTTGGCAATATGTCGCGGGCTGCACAAGCGCTGAACATGTCCAATGCAGCTGCGAGCCGGCATTTAGCGGCCTTGGAAACGAGGATTGGTGCACGGCTGATTCAACGCAGTACCCGCGGCTTGGCGTTGACAGAGGTTGGCGAGGCTTTTTACCACAGTTGTAAGAATGTGCTGGCCGATGCGAGAGAGGCGGAAGCGGCGGCCAGCGCTACTACTCTTAGCCCCACCGGCACCTTGCGCATCAGTGCTTCGCTTTCGTTTTCGATACATCATATTGCACCCTTGCTAAAAGCGTACACAAAGCAATTCCCCGACGTGAGGGTACATGTCGAGGTTGCAAACCGATATCACGATCTCATAGATAATAATATTGATGTTGCCATCCGCACTCGAGAGTATGAGCATGACTCCAGCATTACTATTCGTCGTCTTGCTACCACGCGGCGAATTTTGGCAGCATCACCTGGTTACCTTGATGCCAATGGGATGCCGAACAACATTGAAGAACTGGCGCGTCGACCAATCCTGTTGTACACCTACAGCAATACCCCCAATGACCTCACTTTTCGGCTAGGTGACGAGATCCGAATCGTTCACGTTCAAGGACTGCTGGAATCGAACGATGGGCAAGTACTGCGTGCTGCAGCTCTTGATGATTTGGGTATTCTGGTGCAACCCAAATACATCCTTTATGAGGACTTGGTCGCTGGACGTCTTGTGTCGGTGTTAGATGAGTGGGATCTGCCCAGGCTTACTGTCAACGTAGCATTCCAAAGTCGACGTCATATGTCTGCCAAGGTGCGCACCTTCATCGATTTTCTGGTGGCACATTTTGAGCGGATGGATTATGACCGCAAATGGAGCAGTTTTGACCGAATCCAGTAGCGAATCATTTTGCCTAATGGTAAATAGTTGCCTTGCTATCGCGCGCATCGGCTTTGAAGAGTTTTCGTTGTTCGTCGCCCAACTGCCTATCCGCACTAGCAAAACGTTCAACAACATCATGACGCCGGTCCGTGGGGTATTTGACTATGCCCTGCGTACTGGCAAAATCAAGCACGACATCACGGTAAACATTCTTTGGCGCAAACACCAGGCTCCAGACCCTGCCCCCCCTGGAACGCGACGAGGTGAATCTCGTACTTGCACACCTGAACGCCGCATTTCATCCGATGTGGCGCAATACTTTGAGATTGCTATATTTGCCGGGCTGCGGCCGTTGGAACAGATCGCCCTGTGCTGGCATGCTGTGGACGCCTGCCCGCCGTGAGCAGATCCGCGTTGATGCAGCCTGAGTAAGGGCTCGCGACAAAGGGACGAAGACCAACAAGATCTGTTATGTGGATTTGCAAACACCTGCCATTAAAGCCCTTGAACGTCAGCGTGCGCTGACTGGGTCGCCAACCTGCTTTATTTTCATCAATCCCAGAACCGGGCAACGGTTCGCCGATTCGAGCCGCCCACTGGAAGTGGGGCACAAGGCGTTGAGAGGTGTAAAGCGAGGTGTAAATATCAGGGAGCGAGGCGCGAAGCAAACCGGCACACGTACGCTACGTTATGGCGCATGCCGGTATGAATCCCGCTTACGTCTGGAGACAAAAGGGCTGTGCGAACGCCACGATTAACGCCCGGATGTTTGCCAAGATGTTTTTTTGAGGTGTATTCAGGCTGGATTGACGATGACGCCAACACCCGCGAAAAAGCCAAAATGGACGCTTATCTTGAAGCGGCCCCCTCTATAACCCGCCACCTGCAACTGCGAAGTGCCGAGGTGGCTTAACCAATAAAACCGATAAAACCAATAAAACCAATAAAACTTTGGCGCCTCCGACAGGAATCGAACCTGTATCAAGAGCTTCGGAAACTCTTATTCTATCCATTGAACTACGGAGACATTCAATCAAGTCCGGTATTTTACCCTATTGTGCAGATTCCTGTAAGGCCCAGACGGTATACTTTCATAGTTAATTTCTGTTTAAAATAAGACACTTTCACCTGTTGCGGGGCGTTATGACGTACAAAACAGGGTGACAATCGTTATAATCCAACATTACTTATTATTTCACTTTCGGGGGAAAGGGCATGGTCCGGCAGTATGCGAGTCATTTGGCTTCTTTTTTTCCATTATTTAACATTGCAATGACCTGTAGGATGTATCTATGAGCGATCAAACAGAACACCACGAAGAACACGATGAACATGTAAGCCCGATTAAAACGCCCAAACAGCTGATTGTCGTCGTCGTACTCGCGTTCATACTCCCTGTACTGATTATTATCCTGCTGGTCAATGTAGTCAGCTCTTCAAGTAGTTCCGGCGCAGGTAGCGATTCACTGACTGAAGAATCCGTTGCCGCCCGTATCGCACCCGTTGCCAAATACAATACTGCTCCTGTGATTGTTGCCGCTGCCGACGCCGGCCCGAAAAAACTCAAGACTGGCGAAGAAGTGTACAAAAGCCTCTGTATGGGCTGTCATGACACCGGCGTCGCCGGTGCACCTAAATTCGGTGATAAGGCTCTATGGGCACCACGCCTGCAAGCCGGTCAGGCTGAAGTGGTCAAAATCGCCATTCATGGCCTGAATGGTATGCCTCCGAAAGGCGGCGACCCAAGCCTGAGTGATCTTGAAGTGGAACGTGCCGTTGTGTACATTGCCAACCACTCCGGTGGTTCATTCAAGGAACCTGCTGCGCCTGAAGGCGAAGGCGCTGCCGCTCCGGCTGAAGGCGCTGCTCCTGCTGAAGGTGCTGCTCCTGCCGAAGGTGCTGCTCCTGCCGAAGGTGCTGCTCCGGCTGAAGGCGCTGCTCCGGCTGAAGGCGCTGCTCCTGCCGAAGGTGCTGCTCCTGCCGAAGGCGCTGCTCCTGCCGAAGGCGCTGCTCCTGCTGAAGGCGCTGCTCCTGCTGAAGGCGCTGCTCCTGCCGAAGATGCTGCTCCTGCGGCAGCTGCGGGCGCTGCCGCTGGTGCCGCCGCGGCTGCCCCGGCAAATGACAAACTTGCCGAAGGAGAAGCGCTGTACAAACAGATTTGTTTCGCCTGTCATGACGCCGGCGTTGCCGGTGCGCCAAAACTGGGTGATAAGGCTGCCTGGGATGCCCGTATTGCAACCGGCATGGACAAACTTTATGACGCTGCTCTGCACGGTTTGAATGCCATGCCGCCCAAAGGGGGATCGTCAGCATCAGATGAGGTCGTCAAGGCTGCGGTTGATTACATGGTCAAATCAGTAAAGTAATCCGCAACTTGTTCGCTTGAAGTTAAAAAGCCCACTTTCTATAAGTGGGCTTTTTGTTTGGGGTGATGTTTCGTGTCGCCAGTCATTCTTGTTGCCGTTGCCAGTATACGACTGGCCATCGGCACAATGCAGTGCATCGGGGCACCTGTCTGTTTCCGGCAGCCAAGCCACACAAGGCCATCCATCCAGCCGGACGCACAGCGTGCCCGTGCCGCGCTGCTTATTTGCCCAGCAATGTCGCGATCTGCTCGTCGCTCCAGCCCAGCTCCTCTCTGAGGATATCTTCGGAATGTTGACCCAGCATGGGCGGCGCATTGCGATACTGAATGGGTGTGTCAGAAAAACGCATGGGACTGGCCGTCATGGGCGTGGTTCCGGCCGCAGGATGCGGCAGTTCCAGTTTCATCTGGCGCGCGACCACCTGCGGATCTGCGTAAACCTGGTCAATCGTGTTGATCGGTCCAGCCGGGATATTGCTGGCCTCCAGATCAGCCAGCCAGGTATCGCGCTTGCGCGTTTTCATGACGGAGGCAAGCAAGGGAATGAGTGAATCGCGATTAACTACACGGCCGGCATTTTTCCGATAGCGATCATCTTCAACCAGTTCCGGCATATTGATCAGGCGGCAGAACGAAGCAAATTGCGAGTCGTTACCCACCGCCAGAATAAGATGGCCGTCCTCAACTTCAAATACCTGATAAGGCACCAAATTCTGATGTGCATTACCGGCTCGTTTGGGCACCTGGCCAGATGTCATGTAATTGAGATTCTGATTGGCCAGCATTGCCACCTGGCAATCGAGCAGCGCCATGTCAATATATTGCCCCAGACCGCTGCTGTGGCGCTCATTCAATGCAGCCAGAATGGCAACGCTTGCATACATGCCGGTCATCAGGTCCGACACTGCCACGCCGGCCTTCTGGGGACCGCCACCTGGCAGATCGTCGTGTTCTCCGGTAATGCTCATGAGACCGCCCATACCCTGAATAATATAGTCATAGCCCGGGCGGGTAGCATACGGCCCCGTTTGTCCGAACCCGGTAATGGAGCAGTAGATAAGTCGCGGATTGATCTGCTTGAGGCTGGCGTAGTCAAGCCCGTATTTTTTCAGGCCTCCCACTTTGTAGTTTTCCACGACAATATCGGCTTTGGCCGCCAGCGCCAGAACCACCTCGCGCCCCGCATCCGTAGTGAAATCGAGCGCCAGTGAGCGTTTATTGCGATTCGCAGAAAGGTAGTAGGCCGCTTCAGTGGTGTCTGCCCCGTCTTGATCCTTCAGGTATGGAGGCCCCCAGCCACGCGTGTCATCGCCGCTGCCCGGGCGTTCCACCTTGATGACATCAGCGCCCAGGTCGGCCAGGTTCTGGGTACACCATGGACCCGCCAGTACGCGTGTCAGATCAAGTACCCTGATGTTCGCCAATGGCGCCATACGCTGTGTCATTTTCCTGCTTCTCCGTATTCAAATTTCAGATAATGTTGACGCTGTCGACCAACATGCCAAACGTGATAAATTTCCAGAACCGGCCACCAGCCCTGCGCGGCGCGGCGCAAGTAATATGGTGAACCGGCAGACCGACCAGTGGCACGGCTGCCTGGGGCTTACATTCTACCCTTTTTTCTGCAGCATCTCTTTGAGCCGCACCAGCCGTTCCTTGGGAGTCATGCCGCTGAACGGATCCACCACCGTTTTGACGCCGCTCTCCAGTCCCATTTCAGCGATAAACCGCGAGGGTTCTCGAATCAGGTCTTCACGGGCCTTGCGACGCTTCTTGCACCAGGTCAATGTCAGATGAAATTGCGCTCGGGTAATGCCCACATACATGAGACGACGCTCTTCCTGGATGCGCACTTCCAGCGCCTCGGCGTCCTTGTTTGCATCGCCATATTCGTCGTCTTTGCCAAAATGCGGCAGCAACCCTTCTTCTACACCAACCATGTGCACATAGGGATATTCCAGACCCTTGGAGGCATGGATGGTCGTCAACCGCACAGCATCGGGATCTTCATCGTCTTCGCTGCGTTCCAGCATGGTGATCAGGGCGATATGCTGAACCAGTTGCGCAAGCGTCAAGCCGTCTTCCTGTGCCTTGCGCTTGAGCCAGTTAGTCAATTCAAGTACGTTCTGCCAGCGCGATTGTGCCGCACGCTCTTCCTGGGTGTCATATAAATAGCGCTCGTAATCGATGTATTTCATCAATTCGTCCAGCAGCTCGGTTGCGCCTTCGGCTGGCGTGGCCGCGCCGCCATCTGTCCTGCCGCGCCCGGACCGCCACTGTATATTTCGGATGAAATCAACAAAAACCTTCAGGGGCTCAAGCTGGCGCGGTGCGATACGTGTAGCGGCCAGTTCATCATGAACGGCATCGAACAGCGAACAATTGAGCTGTGTGGCCGTGTCACCGAGCGCTGTCAGGCTGGCTTGCCCCACACCACGCTTGGGCGTGGTAACCGCGCGAATGAAAGCAGGATCATCTTCTTCGTTGGCGACAATGCGCAGGTACGCAATGATATCTCGGACCTCGGCCTTGTCGAAAAAGCTTTGCCCGCCGGCAATCACATAGGGAATCCGCAGTTCCCGGAATGTCTGCTCAAACAGGCGCCCCTGATGGTTGCCACGATAGAGCACAGCGTAGTCCTTCCACCGGGCGTTGCGTTCGAAACGGGACGCCGAGATACGCATGCCCACCGATTCGGCCTCGGCCTCTTCGTTGTCCATGACCACCACCTGTATGGGTTCGCCCTGCCCCAGCGTAGACCAGAGTTTTTTACCGAACAGATTGGGATTGCGGCTGATGACCTGGTTGGCCGCGTCCAGTACGGTCGCAACCGAACGATAGTTCTGCTCCAGCTTGATAATGCGCAGTGCCGGATAATCCTGGGGCAGCTTGGCCAGGTTTTCAATGGTGGCGCCGCGCCAGGCATAAATGGCCTGATCGTCGTCACCCACCGCCGTAAACATGTCGCGCAAGCCGGTCAGCGATCGCACCCACTGGTATTGGCATACGTTGGTGTCCTGGTATTCGTCCAGGAGCATATAGCGACAGCGCCGCTGCCAGCGCTCGCGCACCTCGTGGTTGGAGCTCATCAGCGTGGCCGGCATGACAATCAGATCGTCGAAATCCACGGATTGATACGCGCGCAAGGTTGCGTCGTAGCTGCGGTACACACGGGCCGCGTCCATTTCGTCGGGGGTCTGGGCGATTTTTTCTGAATCATCGGGCGTAATCAGCGCGTTTTTCCATAGCGATATCTGCTGCTGCACGCTGCGCAACCGGCCCTTGTCGGTGGTTGCCAGCAGCTCCTGAATCACACCCAGCGCGTCAGTCGAGTCCAGGATGGAAAACCCCGGTTTCAATCCCGCCAGCACCGCCTCTTCCCGCAAAAAACGCACGCCCAGCGCATGAAATGTGCTGATCGTCAGGCCTTTGAGACGTTTCTTTTCCACGCTTTGCTGAATACGTTCAGCCATCTCGCGCGCCGCCTTGTTGGTGAACGTCAGAGCTATGATGCCGCGGGCATCGTAGCCGCATTCATTGATCAGATAGGCAATTTTCTGGGTGATGACGCGGGTTTTGCCGCTGCCGGCGCCAGCCAGCACCAGACATGGTCCGTTCAGGTACAGCACCGCCTCTCGCTGCGCGGGATTCATCGATTGCAGTGCATTGCTCATTATTTAAATTTCCAGTGGGTCTACTTCGATGAAATAACGCATGCGCTGCTTCTGTCCGATCGTTTGGACCTGTGGCAGCCACTGCTGCAGAAAACGCTGCAGCGCCGGCCTTGATACCGATTCGACCAGCAATTGTGCCCGCTCAACGTGGGCGACGCGCAGAATCCGCAGGGGGACAGGGTCGTAAAGACACACGGCCTCGGGCTCTCCGTCACCAGAGAGGACCAAAGCCGCCTGCTCCCGGATGTCCTGAAGAAAGGCCAGCGCCAGTTGCACACTCTTGGCTTCGGCGGTGATCAGGGCCTGAAAGGTAAAGGGCGGCAGGCCCGTATCCTGGCGCTCAGCCAGCAAGTCGTCGGCAAAGGCAGGGAAGTCGTTGTTAAGCAGTGTCTGATAGACCGTATGATCGGGATAACCGGTTTGAATCAGGACCTGCCCCCCTTCCATATGACGTCCTGCCCGACCGGCTACCTGCAGCAATTGGGCAAACAGGCGCTCGGGGGCGCGAAAATCGGCAGAAAACAGCATGGAATCTGCATTGAGCACCGCAACCAGGCCAAGGCGCTTGAAGTCATGCCCCTTTGCCACCATTTGCGTGCCTACCAGAATATCGATGTTGCCGGTATGCACTTCATCGAATAACCGCAGGGCACTGCCCTTCAGGCGTGTGCTGTCGGCGTCGATGCGCTGGATTCGCGCTGCAGGAAACGTTTCCTGCAGAAACTCTTCAACCCGTTGGGTGCCGCGCCCCAGCGGCTGCAAGTCCTGGTTGCCGCAATCGGGGCAGATGGACGGGACGCGACTGTGGAAACCACAGTGGTGACATTGCAACTGATAGCCGCTGCCAGGGGGGCGATGCAGTACCGTATGCACCGAGCACCGCGGACACTGACTGACCCAGCCGCAAGCGGCGCAATGCATGACAGGGGCGTAGCCCCGACGATTCAGAAACACCATGGACTGTTCGCCACGCTCAAGGCGGGTGCCGATAGCCTCCAGCACGCTCGGCTCGAATCCCTGGTTAAGTTTGGCCTTCCGGGTATCCACAAGACGAATGTCGGGAAGATAGCGGGTTCTGGCGCGCTGCTCCAGACTCAATCGGGTATAGCGACCGCTGAGCGCATGATGCCAGGTTTCCAGGGACGGCGTAGCCGATCCCAGAATCAGCGGAATACCGGCATGATGCGCGCGCCAGACTGCCAGATCGCGCGCCGAATAGCGCAAGCCCTCTTGCTGCTTGTATGAGGCATCGTGTTCCTCATCGACAATAATCAGACCAGGATTGTCCAGCGGCGCAAAAATGGCCATGCGCGTGCCGAGCAGCACCTTGAGTTTGCCGCGCTGGGCGTCTGCCCAGGCCTTCAGGCGCTCACCATCGGCCAGCCCGCTGTGAAATACGGCAATTTCCTCTGGAGCCACAATATCTGCAAAGCGGGCTCGCACAGCTGTCTCCAGCTGTGGGGTCAGATTAATTTCCGGCACCAGCATCAATATTTGCTGACCCCGCTGCAGGAAGGTGAGCGCCGCATGCAGATACACTTCTGTCTTGCCGCTTCCGGTCACGCCATGCAACAGGTAGGCTGAGTAGCCGTCTGACTGGCATATCTGCTGCACGGCATGCTGCTGCTGGGCATTCAATACGATTGGGGAGGCGACCGCCGGGGCCACCGCACTGCGTTTTTTACGATCGGCGCGTGCCACCGGGCCGCCAGCGGACCGCTTGCCCAAATAAGCAGCCGGTTTTCTTAAGCCGTTGGGCAACACCGGGAGAATGACCTCACCCAAGGAGCGCTGATAGTAACGTGATGCAAAATGGGCCAGGGCCAGCCAGGAAGCTGAAAAAGCAGGAAGATCGTCCAGCACCTGCTCCACATCGCGGATCTGATCAGGATCAAGCGCGGGCGCCGGTAGCAATTCGATGACCACGCCGATAAGCTGTCGTGAACCGAAAGGCACAATGACGCGCTGCCCTATTTGCACCGCATGCTCGCATCGATAGTCGAATGCCTCCTGTCGAGGAATATCCAACACGATACGAACCCAGCTGACTTGCACGCTTAATTCCTGAAAATGTGAAGACAAACGGTAGCAGAACCGTCTGTTTGAGTATTACCTTTAAGTTACATATCCATGTCAACACTTAAAGTAGTTTCGCAGGTATCAGCGTTAAAGCATCTGCCCGAAACCACTTATTAAATAACTGACTCTGCCTGTGGATAACTTTGGGGAAAACTATATTACAAAAAAACTATTGAAATGAATTGAAGGATCAAATTTTTTTCATACGGGAAACTTCATAAACTAATTTCTTAAAATTCAATAACTTAAAACGCAAGCTCATTGTGTTACAACAGTTTGTCCAAAAACAACAGCAGCTTGACATCTGTGCACAACTTGGCATTAACCGTGTTTGCTTGCGCTATAGCTGTGCACTTCGTCGACCAGGAATGACACATTTTGGGGCGGTGTAAATTGTGAAATTCCGTGACCAAGATTGAATACATGCCCCCCATTTGTTACCGGTCCGAAGTCGTCAATGACGCGGCGCACTTCCTGACGAATGGCGTCTTCTGTTCCAAACAACGCCATGGGATCGATATTGCCTTGCAATGCAACACGATCGCCCACCCGCTTGCGCGCCTGATTCAGGCTGACTGTCCAGTCAAGACCAACGGCATCGCAACCACTGTTAACGATGTCTTCCAGCCACAAGCCGCCGCCCTTGGTAAACGAAATGACCGGCACCGTAACACCATCGTGACTGCGTTCCAGCTGGCTGATTACCTTGGTGATGTATGCGAGCGAAAACTGCTGATACAAGCCATCGGCCAGTACACCGCCCCAACTGTCAAAAATCATGACGGCCTGGGCTCCCGCGCGGATTTGCTCATTCAGATACTGTGCAGTCGCCTGTGCGGTGACTTCCAGAATATGATGCAGCATTGCAGGCTGCGCATACATCATGGTTTTGATTTGGCGATAATCTGACGAGCCTCGCCCTTCTACCATATAACAGGTAACGGTCCACGGGCTGCCGGCAAAGCCGATCAGGGGTACGCGACCATTGAGCGACCGGCGGATCTGGCTGACCGCGTCGAACACGTAGCGCAACTGATTCATATCCGGGACGGCTAGCTGCTCGACATCTTGCTGCGTGCGCAAGGGACGGGCAAATTGCGGACCTTCACCAGCAACAAAACCCAGTCCAAGACCCATGGCATCGGGCAACATGAGAATATCGGAAAACAGAATGGCCGCATCCAGGGGAAACCGATCCAGAGGCTGCAAAGTAACTTCTGTAGCGAAATCCGGATTTTTAGCCAGTCCCAGGAAAGACCCCGCCCTGGCGCGGGTCTCGTTATATTCAGTCAGGTATCGTCCAGCCTGACGCATCAACCAGACAGGCGTATAGGGAACATGCTGGCGCTGCAGTGCGCGCAGGAAAACATCGTTCTGCAAAACCGGGAAAGCCATCGGGTACCTTTAATATCTATAAATCTATGATTTTCTTACCGGACAGATTGTATCGTACCTGGTGTAAGAATGGCCGCCGACCGTCTCCCGGCCACGAAGCGGTTTGCCACCAGGCACCACTGCTGTTCAAAAATCATTGTCGCGAAACGGTTCCGCACTAATTTGGTGTTTGCGCATGAGCGCCCAGAACGCCCGACGATGTTTATGGGAATTACGGGCGGCCAAGGCGATGTTGCCCTTGCTGCGCGCCAGTGCGTGCGTAAGATAGGTACGCTCAAACTGGGCCACCACCACCGACTTCAATTGCTGAAAGCCTTCGGGAAATTGTGCTATTTCCTGACAGCAGACCCTGGGGACGCTCAGGCGAGCCGGATGGGCCCCGGCCGGTTTGTTCCCCTGCGGCAAGGAGCTACCGATTCCACGAAAAAGCGAAACGGGCGACAGGATACGGTCAGCGCCTGGGCTGACCCCTAATGTTGTCGCAGCCGCCGCATGACCGGCAGATCGCTTGAACGCGGGCACCAACGGCAAACCCGATCTTTCAGCCGTCAGGGGCAGCGTGCCGGCTGGGGCATAAGCGGGCGCTGACGCCGGAACTGACGCATATCCGACCGGGTGTGGGATTGCCGCGTCATGGACCGCATACTGCTGCGTATTAACGCTGTCGCCCAGCAGCGACGGGAAGCGGGCCTGAAGATTACGCAGTTCATGCAAGGCACGCAGCAGCCTGACGCGGATTTCCTCTGGCTCGCATGGCCATAAGGCAAAATCAACGACACCGAGTTCGAGCAGATCGATCAGGCCAATGGGGCGCAGTGACAGCCCCAGTACAAAAATGGGACGATGCTGTTCGATACGGGTCTGCTGCAACAATAAACGAGTCCAGACCAGCGAGGCCGACGAGACGGGCAGACAGATAGCATCAAAATGACGCAGGGAGTAAGTCATGTCCTGCAACAACGACACAGATGGAAACGCGCCATGCCCCGTCCCGGGGGAGGTTTCAACCAGACTGAAATGCAGACGACCATTGTGCAAACGGTCGTGTTTGAGCAACGTTTCTGCGAGTGCTTCGCACCCGGGAATACTGATAAGGGCGCAGTCCAGTCGTTCTTTCACCTTAAGGCCTTTTCTATGTAACAAAACGTACAGGATAAATGGCCTCTTTGTGAGCGGCAATTCGCATTTGTCACACTAGGGCAACTACTGTTAAGTGACTGTTTTTGCTGAAAAAACAACGGAATTGTTGCACTGCATAACATAAAGGCTTACTGCCCTTGCTTATTGCTAGGGTTAACCCTATAATGGTTTATACCTAGTTTTTACAGTCACTTTAAAGAGCCCAATACCATGAACCTGTCTATGAAAAACGCCCTCGCAATGAGCGATGCCCCTGAACTTGCTTTCAGCGATTCCATGGAACGTGAATTGATCCACAAAGCAATCAACGAAGAACGCGCACTGAGCCTGACCGCTCTGGCCAAAGCCATCGCTGCCTCTGTTGCCGCAGCTTGCATCATGATGTATGACATGATCAAGGAAACAGAAAAAGCGATTGATGACACCGATTCCGAAGGTGGCTTCAGCTGGTAATAGCTGACCGTTCCTGCGGCAACAAGCGCGGGTACACGAGATCGAAGTGCAATAATGAATGTGGCGGACCTAATCGTACGCCAAACGGGTGATTGACTGACGGCGCATCTGCCTGCAACTGAACCCACAGCGGCCGCAAAGCTGCTGTGATGCAGGCGGATGAAATGCCGATTCGGTAACCTGGCAGTGCAGATAAGGATAAGGGCACAAACGCGACCCTGATCCATTGATTTACCCTCTGAATATATTTCCCGTAGCGTACTGCCTGCAACAGGCAAGCGATACCGCATCGCAGCCGCTACTGCGCTCCCCAGCCTTTTAACATCGTTGTTCGCATGAAAGACGGACATCGCATGGCTATGCCGTGCCAAATGTCACATTGTTGATGTTAACGCTGCAGCACTCAGTCACAAAAATAATAGTTAATGGCGCCTACACCTTCCTTCCCAAAGGGTATGGCAGTCGGGCGTACCACAAAAACATGCTCAATCCGAGCCACCTGCATATATTGCAGTTGCCTTACTCGCGATTCGCTTTGTCATTCGTGGCAATTGACATTCTTTCCAGGAGAGAGATCTGATGTTGACCAGATCCCCGAAGCACATAATGAGTGCAGTGATGCGCCCAGCATAATGAAAAACGGCAACAGGTGCCTGTGCCCCTGCTGCCGTTTCTGTTATGAGCTGCCACGAAATGCCGTGGCCTTCGCGCACCACCTGTTGCTCAGTTATTCAATTGAAATATTGCCCTTGCGGATCACTTCACCCCAGGTCTTGGTTTCGTCAGAGACGAATTTCGCAAACTCTTCCGGGGTATTCTTTTCTGCTATCGCGCCCAAACTGTCAAGCTGTTTGATCACGTCGGGTTTGGCCAGAATTTTTTCTACAGTTGCATTGATTTTATCGATGATAGGCTTGGGTGTACCTTTGGGCGCCACCAGGCCGAACCATGAAGACACGTTAAACTGTGGATAACCAGACTCCTTGAGCGTAGGCACGTCGGGAAATGCATCCGAGCGCTTGTCTGTCGTCACGGCAAAGGCCTTGATCTTGCCTGCCTTGATTTGCGGTACGGCCGCCGGCATATTCTCGAAAACCACGTCAGTCTGGCCACCGACCAGAGCCGTCATGGACGGGCCACTGCCGCTGAACGGAATGTGCAGCATGTCGATACCGGCCTGCTGTTTGAACAGTTCGCCAGCCAGATGAATAGAGGTGCCGGCGCCAGAAGAACCATAATTGACCTTGCCAGGATTGGCCTTGGCATAGTCAACGAACTCTTTCAGGTTGTTATAGGGCGTATTTTTGCTGGCAACCAGAATATTGGGTACTTTGGCAACCAGAACGATGGGGTCGATGTCCTTTTCAATATTGAACCGGGCGTTTTTGTACAGCGTCTGGTTGATTGTGGTAGTCACAGCCATCATCATGAGGCTATAGCCGTCTGCCTTCCTGCGCAGCAACTGGTCCGTCGCGATATTGCTGCCGGCGCCCAGTTTGTTCTCGACCACGAAGCTCTCGCCCAGTTCGTCGCCCAGGCCCTTGGCTACGATGCGGGCCAGCACGTCTGTTGTACCCCCGGCCGCGAAGCCGACCAGTACCGTTACCGGTTTTGATGGATATGCTTCTTCCTGCGCAAACGCGGTATTTACTGCAGCCAGCAATCCCATGCCAGCCGCAATCGAAAAAGCGCGCGGGAAAAAACCTTTCGGAGTCAAATTCATATTCTATATCGCCTATACTTTACAATGATAATGTTGTCTGTGATTGTGCGTGCGACATAAGCGACACGCTGATTTGGAATCATGGACAGCATTCCTTTCACAACTGAAATTATAGAACACTCATGCAAAACAATAGCCAGAGTCGTCCCGGTGGAGAAATTATCGTCGATCAACTCGTCCGTCAGGGCGTTGATCATGTCTTTTGTGTTCCAGGTGAAAGTTACCTGGCAGTTTTAGATGCGTTGCACGACGCCAGCATCAACGTCACGGTGTGCCGCCAGGAGGGTGGCGCAGCCATGATGGCAGAAGCCCACGGCAAGCTTACGGGCCGGCCCGGCATCTGCATGGTGACCCGCGGCCCGGGTATCTCCAACGCTCTGGCGGGTATTCACATCGCCAAACAGGATTCCACGCCGCTTATCGTTTTTGTCGGGCAAATTGAAACCGGCATGCGCGAGCGTGAAGCCTTTCAGGAAGTGGACTACCGCGCCGTTTTTGGTACGCAGACCAAATGGACCACGGAAATCGATGATGCCGCGCGCATTCCCGAGTTGATCGCGCGCGCCTTTCACGTGGCCATGTCTGGTCGCCCGGGGCCTGTTGTTGTCGCCCTGCCGGAAGACATGCTGGTACAGTTAGCTACCGTGGCGGACGCACCCCGCGTAGAACCGGTAGAATCGGCGCCTGCTCCTGAACAGATGGCGCAAATGGCCACTTTGCTGGCGGGGGCGAAAAAACCGCTGGCCATTCTTGGGGGTTCACGCTGGACACAAGAGGCCGTCAATAATTTTGTACGCTTTGCCCAAAAGCAGCAACTGCCTGTAGCGGTCCAGTTCCGCCGCCAGCATCTGTTCCCTTCATCGCACCCCAATTTCGTTGGTGATATTGGCCTGGGCATCAATCCGAAACTGCTCAAGATGGCGCAGGAAGCCGACGTGATTCTGCTGGTCGGCGGGCGCATGTCGGAAATCGCTTCGCAAAGTTACACACTGCTGGACATCCCTGTACCAAAGCAAACGCTGATTCATGTTCACCCGGACAGTCAGGAACTGAACCGCGTTTATCAGGCCGCACTGGCCATTAACGCCACGCCGACGCAGTTTGTCAATGCCGCTGCCGGGCTCTCTGCCAGCGACCAGGGCGCGCGCAAGGACTATGTTGACGCCGCCCATGCAGCCTACGTGCAATGGAGCGATCCGCAGTCTGTCAGCACGCCCGGCGACCTGCAAATGGGTAAAGTCATGGCATATCTTGAAAACCATCTGGAACCGGACGCCATTCTGACCAATGGCGCCGGCAATTATGCTACCTGGTTGCATCGCTTTCACCGCTTCAATCATTTCAATACCCAACTGGCTCCTACCTCGGGGTCAATGGGTTACGGGGCGCCTGCTGCCGTAGGCGCCAAGCGTGTTATGCCACAGCGGCAGGTTGTCTGCTTTGCCGGCGACGGCTGCTTCCTGATGCACGGTCAGGAGTTTGCCACTGCCGTACAGTATGGGTTGAATATTATTGTGCTTGTATTCGACAACGGCATGTACGGTACGATACGCATGCACCAGGAAAAGCACTATCCTGGCCGCGTCAGTGCCACCAATCTGCAGAATCCGGATTTTGCCGCTTACGCAGTGGCGTTTGGCGGCCATGGAGAGCGGGTGGAGAAAAACGAAGACTTCGGGCCCGCATTTGAGCGCGCAGTGGCCAGTGGCAAACCGGCCATTTTGCACTGTCTGATTGATCCGCAAGCCATTACGCCGACGGCAACGCTGGATCAACTGCGCGCGGCTGCAGAGAAATCACAAGCGAAGTAATTCAGCGTGGACACTGACGGTTTGAAGCAGCGCTACAAATCGTCAGCATGCACCCGCTATTAGATAGACACACGCGAAGCAATTGAACGCCGTATGCGCTGGCGGAATGAATCGGCGACAAATACGAAGACATAAAACAAAAGACGCCACCCGGGCGTCTTTTGTTTTTACTGACATTACCGCAGCAACAACGAAGAATCAGTGACGATTTTTCATGTTGGCCAATCGGCGAGCAGCAGCAACCTGCGCTGCCAGCATGGCCAGTTCGGCTTCGACAGCGGCAATATCCTGCTTGTCGTGTGCGTTCTCGAGTGCTTCCAGCGCCTGCTGGCGAGCCTTCTCGGCCTTGGCTTCGTCCAGGTCTGCCGCACGGATTGCCGTATCGGACAGGACTGTAACGCCAAATGGTTGCACTTCAAGAATACCACCGGCTACAAACACCAGCTCTTCAGTTCCGTCTTCACGTACGATTTTCAACGTACCAGGACGGACCTTGGAGATCAGCGGCGTGTGGCCGGGCAGAACGCCCAGCTCACCGCTTTCACCCGGCAAAGACACAAACTTGGCTTCGCCCGAGAAGATGGATGCTTCAGCACTGACAACATCTACTTTGAGTAAAGTAGCCATAGCTATTCCTTATTTTAAGCTTTTCGCTTTTTCAAAGGCTTCATCGATGGTACCGACCATGTAGAAAGCCTGTTCAGGCAGCGCATCGCATTCACCGTCAACAATCATCTTGAAGCCGCGAATGGTTTCAGCCAGCGGTACATACTTACCAGGAGAACCGGTAAATACTTCGGCAACGTGGAACGGCTGAGACAGGAAACGCTGGATTTTACGTGCACGGGCAACAGCCTGTTTGTCTTCAGGAGACAGCTCATCCATACCCAGAATCGCGATAATGTCACGCAATTCCTTGTAGCGTTGCAGCGTCTGCTGAACACCGCGCGCCACTGCGTAGTGCTCTTCGCCAACCACTTGAGGATCCAGCTGACGGCTGGTGGAATCAAGCGGATCAACCGCTGGGTAAATACCCAGAGAAGCGATGTCACGCGACAGCACGACCGTAGAGTCCAAATGCTGGAAGGTTGTGGCAGGAGACGGGTCGGTCAAGTCATCGGCAGGAACGTAAACGGCCTGGATCGATGTAATGGAACCTGTTTTGGTAGAGGTAATACGCTCTTGCAGTACACCCATTTCCTCGGCCAGTGTTGGCTGATAGCCCACAGCAGAAGGCATACGACCCAGCAGCGCAGATACTTCAGTTCCGGCCAGGGTGTAACGATAGATGTTATCAACGAAGAACAGAATGTCACGGCCTTCGTCACGGAATTTCTCGGCCATTGTCAGACCGGTCAAGGCCACGCGCAGACGGTTGCCTGGAGGTTCGTTCATCTGACCGAACACCATGGCTACTTTATCCAGAACGTTGGACTCTTCCATTTCGTGGTAGAAGTCGTTACCTTCACGAGTACGCTCACCCACGCCAGCAAACACGGACAAACCGGAGTGCTGTTTGGCGATGTTATTGATGAGTTCCATCATGTTAACGGTTTTGCCCACACCGGCACCACCGAACAGACCCACTTTACCGCCTTTGGCAAACGGGCAGACAAGGTCAATCACCTTGATGCCGGTTTCCAGCAATTCGACCGAAGGAGACAGTTCGTCAAACTTCGGTGCAGGCTGGTGAATTGCACGTCTTTCCTCGGTAGCAATAGGACCGGCTTCGTCGATAGGACGACCCAGTACATCCATGATGCGGCCCAAAGTGGCTTCACCGACAGGAACGGAAATAGCAGCGTTGGTACGGCCAACGGCCATGCCGCGACGCAGACCGTCACTGGAGCCCATTGCAATCGTACGCACAACACCGTCGCCCAGTTGCTGCTGGACTTCCAGGGTCAAACCTTTCTCGGCGAATTTTGATTCATTGTCCGCCAGGACAAGGGCTTCATAAACTTTTGGCATGTTGTCGCGTGGGAACTGAATATCCACGACGGCGCCGATGCACTGAACGATGGTACCGTTACTCATGTCGATTCCTTACTTAATAACGATTGAAAGATGCCGGTTGGTGTTGACCCGAAGGTTACACGGCCGCGGCGCCCCCCACGATTTCTGAAATTTCTTTGGTGATGGATGCCTGACGGGTTTTGTTGTAAACCAGTTGCAGCTCTCCAATCACTTTCTTTGCATTGTCCGATGCAGCCTTCATCGCCACCATCCGTGCCGACTGCTCTGACGCCATATTTTCCGCAACTGCCTGATACACAAGACCCTCAACGTAACGGGCCAGCAGATCGTCGATCACCGATTTGGCATCGGGCTCGAAGATATAGTCCCACTGATAGCTCGATTCGATTGCCGCCTCTTCATCCTCGGCTTTTGCAGCACCGGCGACAAACGGATCTTTCAAGCCATCCGGCAACGGCAGCAGGCGCATGATCGTAGGCTCCTGCTTCATGGTGTTCACGAAATGCGTGGACGCCACATACAGGGCATCGATCTTGCCGTCGAGGTAATCGTCAAGCTGTACCTTGAGGGCGCCGATCAGGCGTTCAAGATGCGGCTGATCACCAAGCTGCACTTCGTTGGATACCAGATTGCTACCGATACGTGTCAGCAGGCTCAACCCTTTATTACCCAGGGCAGTCGTCTGGACCTTGATACCCTTGGCTTCAAATTCCTTGAGACGCGCCAGCACCAGCCGGGAGATATTTGTATTCAGGCCACCGCACAGACCTTTGTCTGTGGTAACCAGCACTACACCCACCGCCTTGATATCTGTACGTTCTTCCATGTACGGATGACGGTAGTCAGGATGCGTTTGCATCATGTGTGCAGCGATTTCGCGTACTTTCTTGGCATAGGGACGGCCGGCACGCATTCTTTCCTGCGCCTTGCGCATTTTGGATGCTGCCACCATTTCCATGGCCTTGGTGATCTTGCGCGTGTTTTGCACGCTCTTGATCTTCGTACGAATTTCCTTGATTCCAGGCATTTCGCTTTCCTGTTAAACCAATTTCAGGAAGGTGCACGGCAACAGGCCCTGCACCTCACGGACTTACTTAGTATGAACCACCAGTTTTGAAGCCGGCAACGATATCTTTCAATGCAGCTTCGTCTTCCTTGGACAGTTCTTTTGTATCTTCGATACGACCGATCAGATCAGCGTGCTTGTTCTTCAGCTCGTCTTTCAGGCCTTTTTCGAAGGACAGAACCTTCTCGACTTCAACGTCATCCAGATAGCCATTGTTCACGGCATACAACGAGACGGCCAGTTCCCAAACCTGCAAAGGCTGGTACTGAGGCTGCTTGAGCAGTTCTACCACGCGTTTACCACGCTCGAGCTGACGGCGTGTTGCGTCGTCAAGGTCGGAGGCAAACTGGGCAAAAGCGGCCAATTCACGATACTGGGCCAGGTCGGTACGAATACCACCGGACAGTTTTTTGATGACTTTGGTCTGCGCTGCACCACCAACCCGTGAAACGGAGATACCGGCGTTGATCGCTGGACGCACACCGGCGTTGAACAGATCGGTCTCAAGGAAGATCTGGCCGTCGGTAATGGAGATCACGTTGGTAGGAACGAACGCAGAAACGTCACCTGCCTGGGTTTCAATGATAGGCAGTGCGGTCAGAGAACCGGTTTTGCCTTTCACTTCACCGTTAGTAAATTTTTCTACGTAATTTTCGTTAACGCGAGCAGCGCGCTCAAGCAGACGGGAGTGCAGATAGAACACGTCACCAGGATAGGCTTCACGGCCAGGCGGACGACGCAGCAACAGGGAAACCTGACGGTATGCCCAGGCCTGTTTGGTCAGATCATCATAAACGATCAGGGCGTCTTCACCGCGGTCACGGAAATATTCACCCATGGTGCAACCGGCATACGCAGACAGATACTGCATGGCTGCAGAGTCAGATGCAGTCGCTGCAACAACAATGGTGTATTCCAGCGCGCCCAGCTCTTCGAGCTTGCGCACGACGTTGTTTACGGTAGAAGCTTTCTGACCGATAGCAACGTAAACGCAGGTTACGTTCTTGCCTTTCTGGCTGATGATCGCGTCAATGGCAACAGCGGTTTTACCTGTCTGGCGGTCACCAATAATCAGTTCGCGCTGACCACGGCCGATAGGCACCATGGAGTCGATTGATTTAATACCGGTTTGCAGAGGCTGGGAAACAGACTGGCGCTCAATAACGCCGGGAGCCACTTTCTCGATAATGTCCGTTGCTTTCGCGTTGATCGGACCTTTACCGTCGATGGGCTGACCCAGTGCGTTCACCACGCGGCCACGCAATTCGGGGCCAACGGGTACTTCGAGAATACGACCGGTTGTTTTGACTTGGTCACCTTCGGATACGCCGGTGTAATCACCCAGAATAACGGCACCCACGGAATCACGCTCGAGGTTCAGAGCAAGACCGTAGACGTTATTGGGAAACTCCAGCATTTCGCCTTGCATCACATCGGAAAGACCGTGGACGCGTGTGATACCGTCGGTTACGGAAACAACCGTACCTTGCGTACGAACATCGGCAGAAGCGCCCAGGCCTTCAATACGGCTTTTGAGCAGTTCGCTGATTTCTGACGGATTGAGTTGCATGTTCAGACTCCTGAAATCCTGTTATGTATGGCGCTTAGTGAGCCGCCAGTGTGTCGCGCAGGCGGCTCAACTGAGCCTGCACGGAAGTATCTAATACCTGATCACCTACTGTTACGCGAACGCCACCGATAAGCGATGGATCAACGGTAACAACCGGCTTCAGTTTAACGCCGAATCTTTTCTCCAGCCCGGCAATCAGTTCCTGCACCTGGGCTTCGGACATCTCGAAAGCACTGGTGATATCTGCCTGTGCAGTTCCATCATTGCGGTTTCTGAGCGCCTCGAACTGCTCGGCGATTTGTGGCAGGAGCAAAAGACGATCGTTTTCGATGAGCAGGTCGACGAAATTGCGCATTGGCTGCGACAAGGACGTTTTGAGCAGGCCCAGAAAAACGTCTTCCTTTGTTTTTCTTTCCAGTTGCGGATCTGACATCGCTTCACGCACATCTTTCAGGCTTGAAAGCTGCGCGAGCTCATTGACGGCATCCGACCATGCAGCAAGACCTGCCGGATCATTTTTCGCAGAGGCAAAAAGCGCCTCGGCGTACGGACGGGCAACGGTTGATAGTTCTGCCATGGTATTTCCGAATTAAAGCTGTGCCTTGAGTTGGTTCAGCAACTCGGCATGCGTCTGAGGATTGACTTCGCGCTTGAGAATCTGCTCTGCGCCTTTGACGGCAAGGGCAGCTACTTCATCACGCAGGCTGTCCCGTACACGCTGCACTTCACGCTCGGCATCCTGTTGGGCCTGAGCGATGATGCGTGAACGTTCAGTTTCGGCTTCTCCGCGGGCAGCATCAACAATTGATGCGGCATGTTTTTCAGCGTCCTGCAAGCGAGCATGTGTTTGCTGCTTGGCATCGGCTTCGATCAGACTGATACGAGCCTGGGACTGAGCGAGATCCGCTTTGCCTTTGTCGGCTGCAGCCAGACCATCGGCAATCTTCTGACGACGTTCTTCAATGGCCTTGATCAGCGGGGGCCACACGAATTTCATCGTGAACCACGCCAGCACAAAAAAAACGAGCGTCTGGAAAAAGAGCGTCGCGTTTAAATTCACGGTCGTTTCCCTTCAATAATGGGCGGTTTCGCCTGGGCGAAATCCTGAAAATTACTTGAACTTCTGTCATTGGCGAACCCTGATGCCAGGGTTCGCTATTCCATCTTGTTCACCACCATCCGAGGATGGCCTTACGTCTTGTTATCAGGCACCAAACGGGCTTGCAAACGCGAACAGCATGGCAATACCAACACCGATCAGGAATGCGGCGTCGATCAGACCGGCCAACAAGAACATTTTGGTTTGCAGAACGTTCATCAGTTCTGGCTGACGAGCG